>Ga0082207_1000294_pt1 | contig 29226 bp, 30 predicted proteins | sample LakMenEpi10Aug09_FD_71540 | JGI IMG/M metagenome (GOLD analysis project Ga0082207, IMG submission 71540)
CTGGGTTCTCAACCCTACGACCGACGAACACTCCGCGGGACCCGATAGCCTGGTTTTTCATACCACTGCCATAGGCCATTTTCGCTAAAAACTCGACAGGCGGCAAAATCGCGAATCTCCATGTTTTTACAGGGTGGAATGGCACGGGACCCGTTTGGGGGTGAGTCCCGCGATTTAGAGCCTTTTACCCCGAATTGAGCCTTTTGGGTGCGTGATGCTCACCAAGCGAGTCCCGAGGTTTGGCCGCGTGAGAAGTTGGCTAGCTCGCGATCCCTTTGATTTTACTGGGTAGAAACGCAAAGACCCGCTGGGGTGAGCCAGCGGGTCTTGAGCTCTATGGTCACGTTGCGGTGACCGACTCGATGGAGGCGGCGTCCTGGACTCGCAACGTTGCCAAGATTGGATCATGTCTTGATTCGAACGCGACCCAGCCGAAAGGCTCTTTTTCGGTGACAGTGGGCGCTTTAAAAGGGGCCACCTTTGAGCGCTTCTAAAGGGGCCAATTTTGGTTGATGAGATGGTCCCCGACGCTTTGGCCCCTTTTGGAGCCTTGCCCTCTACCTTTTTATCGGCTTCCGACCCGGTGGGCGCTTTGGCTCATGAACGACTTGAGTTCCTGGAACTTCATTGCATTGTCATACTCTACAGCGGAGAAAAACGGCAGCGCGAGGCGAGCAAACCCGTGGCCAGGTCGAGATCCAGGTCCGCAACGAGCAATCCCGCTTGCCCATAGGGTTGAAAGCTGTGCAAGGTACCGTCTGGATTTGCGATCGCGGATGTGGTTCCAGAGCCCTTACTGGCGCAGTTCACCGACGCGAAGTAGATCGTGTTTTCCGCCGCACGGCACAGGACCGCCTTTTCATGAAAACTGTTAGCGGGATCGGCAAATGTCGTTGGACGGTAACTCGCAGGCTCGGCCACATTCGCGTGCGGATGAAAGACGATTTGAGCCCCTCGACGCGCTGCCCAACGCACCGTCTCCGGATAGCGCCAGCCTTCATGACAGATTACGATACCAAAGGTGAGTGGCCCCGCATGAAAGACCCGGCGTTCATGACCGAATGCCGGATACACGCTTTCCTCGCCGGGATCGAGCTGCCCTTTGTCCTGCCATCCAGCGATCGATCCGTCCGAGTTGATGACGAGTGCTGTAATCTGCAAACCTTGATCGGTCACACGTTCGGTCCCTAAGACGACCGAGACGCCCGCCGCCCGTGCGGATTGCGCAACCTCGGCCCACGCTCGCTCCAGAAACTCGGGATCCGGAGCCAGTGCCGTCGTACCCGGCCAGCGATACCCTGGAATGAAGCATTCCGGAAAGCAGATGAGCTGAACGTTTTTCTCTCCAGCCTCCGCCACTGCGGAGGTCGCCGATTGCAGCGACGCCTCCCTTGTTGCAGGCACAGGTAGATTTGCGAGGGCGATTCGGACCCTACTCATCTTGCGTCCCCCTCCTATTCACGTCTTCCGTCCATAAATATGGGCTCATCCTGTTCATGTCCTACCAAGGGCAACAAGGCTGCGTCCACCGATCCGTCGTCAGCGAGGATAGCGATCGCGCCGCTTCCGGTGTCGACAAACGAACTCTGCTGTTCGAACTCCAAGCCGCGTTCCGCAAGCTGATCAACGATTTCTTTCGAAACCGACAGATCAAGCCACATTTTGCCAGAACTGGAATCAGGCTTTTCATCGTCGAATGAGAAAGTACCAAACCGCGGCAGACTGGCCGCTTGCTTTGCCGGTAGCTTGAAATCGATTGCATTGACCAGGAGTTGAAAACCGCCCTCCAAGAGCGACGAGTTGAACGTCCCAGATACGATCTTCAGGCGTCCATCTCGAAATACCAAATGCGATGACATGGGAGTGAGTCGTCGCTCGCCAGGTCGAGTCTTGGTGCCAACATGGGAAAGTGTGTTCGTTAGCGGAACGCCATCGACGAACACGCCGTCTCCCCACGGTAGAGAGTTGATGGTGTTCGTGCCTGTGATTGCGTTGCCGTCCCGGTCCACCACAATAATGTGGTAGCTGTGATTGCCTCGCCGATGCGGCAAGTCGGCAGGAAGCTCTTGCCTGACACGTTCCCATACCGCAGCGGCATGGGGTGCAGTTAGGTACGATTCCACCTTGGCGTCATCGTCGAGATTCTCGGTGTCATAAAGCCACGCTTCATTCCATACGGTTTGGGCGACGCGCACCATCACTTCCAATCGATCCGTCGATTCGGAGAAATGAGGTCCGTTCGACAAATCGAAATGCTCGAGCGTCTTGAGTGCCAGCAGCGACCATGCCCCCCCAAACGATCGTCCCGAAGCGCCGTACACATCGCAATCTCGATAGCGAATATGCCGCGGTGAGAGCCATCGGGATCGATAGTTGTAAAGATCTTGCAGTTCCATTCGCCCCCCTCGCGACCGGACCGTTTCGACGCAGCGTTCTCCCCACGCGCCGCGGTACATAGCGGCCGAGCCACGTTGAGCCACCTCCTCCAAGAACACGGCCAACTCCGGCTGCACGAGTCTCTCTCCGGACTGCAGCGGCTTGCCATTTTTGAAGAATGTTTTCGTTCCGTAAGGGGTGGATTTCAGCGTCTCAGCTCGGTACTCGATGGTTGCAGAATAGATCGGATCGATGGGAAAACCATCGCGTGCCAGTGCGATCGCGGGCTGTACCAGTCGGGCCCAAGGGAGCTTGCCATACCGCTGATGAATCGATTCCAGCCCGTGCAGCGCTCCGGGCACCATGACTCCCTTCCCCCCGACCTCTCCTTCGGACCACATCCCCTCGGGATCCGCGACATGATTCAATTCCGCGTCGAGGTAAAGTTTCTCGTTGATTTTCTGGTGATACACGAGTGCGTTCAGTGGACCAGCCAGGCTCGTCACGCCAGGCGCGACCACGTATTCGACCAAGGTTGCAGCGACGAACGCATCGAACGCATTGCCTCCCTCCTCAAGGAGCTGCTTGCCAGCATCACGAGCTTCGCGGTTGTAGGATGCGATGATAGCGGTCGTTTTCCTTGGTGTTTGTTTTGGCAAGAGATCGTTCGCAGAGGCAAAAGAAATCAGAAACGCAATCGACGAGAAAACGATTATCTTTCTAAGGAATACACTCATCGATCATACCCCCGCCGACCATTCGTTCTCATGCTCAACCCAATTCGTGTACGAACGCCATTTCCGAATTGACGACCCTTCCCATGGTAAACATCGTCGTGCCGTATGGAAAGCGTGTCGAATCAAAATCAACTCATGGAGTATAAATGTCGGGCCGATGCCATTCCATGTACCCCTCCGGCCGCGCCAGTGGACGAAATCCAAACTGTTCATAGAGTCCATGCGCATCGCGCGTGACCAATACGAATCGCCGCAAGCCCTGAAGATCCGGGTGGATGACGATCGCCTCCATCAACCAGCGCGATAGCTTCTTTCCGCGGTACGCCTCGAGCACAAAGACATCGCAAAGGTACGCAAACGTCGCTTTGTCGGTAATCACACGGGCAAAGCCAACTTGAGCATTGCCATGGTAGAGCCCAAAACACAGCGAGCCCGCAATCGCGCGCCGCAAAACGTCGAGAGGAAGTCCACCCGACTAGTAAGACGTCGACAGAAACCCATGCACGACGCTTAAGTCGAGTTTGCCGGGATCGCAGGAAATCGAATACTCATCCCGCATCTGTTCAAAATCAGAGTGCATGGAACCGCACCTGGTGTCGAAAAAAGAAAATCATTGATCTCTCAGTCGACGACGAACAGCTTTGCCCCCGTCACCGTCCTGGATAAATGAGGCTCGCCTTGATCCGAAACCTGGTAACTCATACCGGGTCGCAATGTGAAGACGCGCCCATCCTGTAGCTCTGTGAGAAGCTCCCCCTCGATGCACAGCAGGATGTGCCCTTTGACGCACCAATGGTCGGCGAGATAGTTCGGCGTGTACTCAACCATCCGGACTCGAATCGGTCCGAATTGGCATGTCTGCCAGAAAGCGGTGCCCGTCTCGCCGGGATGCACAGTTTTGGGGATCGCCGACCAGTCCGTAACGCCGAAGGGTATATCGTGGATGTTCAAGTGGATCGCTCGCTGTTGGGAGTTGGTGAATTTCTTGGTAATGTCCGGCGCAGTTCTGGTAGCAACGTTACTTGGAGGCTTCGTGATCCAGAGTCCATTGCAGGGCGTCGGCTGCTCGATGGTCGGTGGCCTGACCTCGATCCCGGAGGTGTTGGATGATCTTAACGCGGGTTTCGCGGTCGCGGTTTTGGGCTAGCTTCCACTTCACCTTGCATTCGCGAATGGTCAGAGTAATCGCCGCGATCGTATTGAGTGAGCCGTGGTACATGGCGTGTTGGGCGTTCAATGCTTCATATCCGCCATCGGGCTGGTAGTGCTGCATCAGACGCTGTTGATGCTCCGCGATGATTTGCGGATCCTCGGAAATTGCGGCATCGCATTCAAAAATCACGATTCGATAGTAGGCTGTCGCAAACGCGGCGTTGGATGGGTGAATCCAATACGAGGGGATGGTGCCGAGCATCTCGTCCACTTCGAAGGCGCATTTCGGATTGTCCCTCAAATCGGCCAATTGCTCATCCTGACGATTCAGGTGCATCTCGAGGGTCGAACCAAGAAATTGAAACGGGTACAGTCCGATGTGAGGTTGGCTGCTCGTGCTCGCCGTGATTAGCCTGCCAAGCTGCTGCTCGGTGACGAATTGTTGGATTATTTCCCTGGGGACATCGGAATATTCTTCGTAGAAGATCATCGCACTTGACAAAGATTCGAAAAGAGGAGTTGGGCGGCAATCGAGGAGACGCTAGTCCCTTCGGATAGGTTCGCGGAAAATGCCAATGACTTCCAAAAAACTAGTGAGCCAGGATGACCGGAACGCAGCGGACTTCGGTCTTGACCGAATTGGCGATGAAGCATTGGTCATGTGCCTCGTGGTGCATTTCATGGATCTCTTCCGAGGTCGGCAAAACATCTCCGGAAAACTGAACTTCCGGATTCAACGTGACGGTCAGCATGCACATCCTGCCTTCCGCATTCTTGTTCATGACACCCACGGCGACATCCCGGTAACGGTCGATGCGAAATTTGCGTTTGGCGGCGATCGATAGGAACCACAACATATGGCAACTGGAGAGTGAGGCGACGAACGCTTCCTCGGGGTCGACGGCGATCTTCTGCAAATCCTTTCTATCTTGGAGTAAGTCGCCCATCAGGCGAAGCAGCCTTTTTGCCTCTCGGTAAGAGTACGGATCTTTGTCATCGAATCGTAGCCCATCAAACACGGTAATCGTTCCTCGTATCTGGTAATCCCGAGAAAGCATCTTTTGTTCAAATGCTCGCATGAAGTCGACGAGTTGCCTCGCCCAAAATGAATCCGACGCTCTGAGGTTGAACCAGGAATAGACGTCTCTCCAAGTCTTGAAAATCATCTTAGAGGATGATTGAGTAGGAAGGCTGTCAACTGACAGTACAACAATCCAAGGAGACGGATAGCCATTTCGCTGTGCGGTCGTGCGATGGCGTTCGAGCTGGTTGAAAGCCACCTTGGCTTGCACCTTGCATTCGAAAAGAACGGCCCAGTTCTCGTCGTCGAATATTGATGAACTGCTCGATCGTTTCGGTTTCCATAGTAGTCGGTGCCTCGTTCTTCCAAAGTGTGCCACTCCATTTGCTGGCTAGATCGCGGACGAGCTGGAAGCAGAGTTCTTCGTTGGCTAGAGAGTCCACAAATCGGTTTCCTCCGAATCGCCATTTGTCTTGGCAGCGATGCTGGAACACGATCTGACCACGGAAGTCGAACTGCACGATGGTGTGGACGTTCCAACCAGGGCCGGCGCTGGGCATCGCGTACTCCGTACCCAGGCGTCGCCATCCGAGGTGGAAACACTCCTTGTCACCGTAGACGTGCTGGAACGTGAAATCCGAATGCTCGGCGTAGAGTAACGACAATCGCAGTTCGCGATCGCAGCGACGTTTGTCGATGAGGTATTGCCCGGACTCGAAGGCTCGTTCGTGCTCGGCCACTTCCGGTTCGGCCATATCCATCATCCCGAAAACTTTCCAATTCGAACGGGAGATCATTGGCGAGCGGATCCGCGACAAGAAGCTGCTCACCGCCCGCCAAGGCAAGTACATCGGGGGGCAACCGAAGCTTGGGCTTGATATCGTCGATCGGAAGTACGTGATCAACCAAGAGGAGGCTAAATTGGTGCGGCGGATCTTCAAGATGGCGACGCAGATGCAGTCCTGCCAAAAGATCGCCGATACTCTCAACGGCGAGGGGATTTGTTCCAAGGTCTACAACACCAAGACCGGCAAGACCTTTGGTGGAAATCTCTACTCGGGTCGCAGCGTCTACAACATTCTCACCGACGCGAAGTACATCGGCCAGATCGTTCACAAGGGTGTCAGTTACCAAGCTGAGCATCAAGCGATTATTGCCGAAGACCTGTTCGAGCAGGTCCGCAAAATTCTCGCTTCCAACCGAACCTACACACACGAACATCAGGCGACACGATTCGCCATGTTGCGCCGCCTGGTTTATTGCGGCGAGTGCGGCAGCCTGGTCATGCCGGCGTGGACAAATAATCATGGACGCGAATATCGGTACTACACATGTTCCAAAAAGGTGAAGTCGGGTTACAAGAAGTGCTCGCTACCATCGTTGCCCGCGGGCGAGCTCGAGAAGATCGTGGTGGACCAACTTCGCTCCTTGCTGCGGCATCCGGACGTGATTGCCCACACGTTTCGCGAGGTTTGCGCCAGTTCGCACAGTGGCCCGGATGCGACGACGGTGTCGCGTCTTGAAGAACTACGCGGACGTCGCCACCAGGCGGAACAGGCGGCCCGATCACTTCTAGGCCTGCAGGATCCAGATAGTCCGTTCGTGAAGTCGGAACTCAAGCGGCTCAACGCTGAGATGAAATCGCTGGGCGATTCTATTCGTAGTCTTGAATCCGGGGCCGCCTCCACGAGAGCCGTCGACTTGTCCGAGGTCACCCTGGCCCTTCAGCGACTCGACCCGGTCTGGGAGGTTCTGTACCCCGAGGAGCAATCGCGAGTCCTAGAGTTGCTTGTTGAAATGGTCACAGTTTCTAAAGCCAGCGTCGACATCCATTTCCGGGCTAATGGGATCGAACAGATCGTCGGTGAATTGAACCCAATGAGCGAGCGAGCAGATGGCTAAAGCGAAAAGACCAAAAGCGAAAAAATCCGACCAACCACTTAAGGAAGATCTGAGCGCCGAGAACCTTGAAACAACGTTCGCGGTGTCCGATAGCAAGATCACCGTGCGCCGGGATGGGGGCAAGGTGGTGGTTTCCGTTCCCGTCAGGTTCTATCGCCGCAATGGCAGGCAGATGATCTTGGCTGACAGTATCGAATCGGATTCCAATGAAGCTGCGGTCCAGAACAACGCGCTGCTGACTGCCCTGGCCAAAGCGTACGCATGGCAGGAGCAACTGGAATCGGGGCAATTCGAAGACCTCGAGGACATCGCCAAAGAGCAAGGCGTCGACCGCAGCTACGTCGGGCGTATGCTGCAACTGACCTCGCTTGCGCCGGATATCGTGGAATCGATCTTGGCAGGTCAGGCGTTCGCAGACATCAGTCTGCAGCATTGCCGGAAGGGCATTCCGGTCTTTTGGGAAGAGCAACGGCGAACATTGATCGCGGCGGATTGAACGCGAGTCCCCATCGCTGCGAGCCGCATCCTTCCGTTTCTTCCCAACGATTTACGGAACCTCAGGGATTTCCACCATTTCTGTCGAAAAGACAATAGACCGGCCAAGATTCGCACTTGACCACCGAATCCTGCTGTGTACATACTGTACATATGAACAAGCACGGTTGGATCACGCTTTCGCAGAGTGACCCGCGGGCTCTGTATTTGCAGGTCATCGAGCAAATCCAGCGGCGCGTGGCGGTGGGCAATTTGCCCCCGGGGACCGAACTCCCCTCCATTCGGCAACTTGCTGCGGATCTCTCCGTCAGTGTGATCACCATCAAACGGGCTTACCTGGAACTGGAACGGGACGGAACAATCACGACGCGTCAGGGCAAAGGGTCAATTGTGTCTGATACCCCTGGTCTGTCGACATCGATCGCCGAGCGGGAACTGGAATCGCACCTGAACGATGCCGCCCAATTGGGATCGCTGCTGGGACTATCGAAGAGAGAAATGCAGCGGCGGATGGCTGAAGCGTACGAAAATTCACTGGGGAAAAAGAAATGAATACCAAGCTCGACCGACCCCAGCAGAATGCCTCCGCGGCTTCGCTGCGTGGTGTCACAAAGTCCTACAAGCACTTCCGGCTCGACAACATTGACCTGGAAATCGAACCGGGAACCGTCAACGGTCTGATCGGCCCCAACGGCGCGGGAAAATCAACGATCATGCGCATCATGATGGGACTGGTGGCGCCAGAATCGGGAACGGTTTCGGTTCTCGGCAAAGCTATTTCGTCGCGTGAAGCGAGTGCCAAACAGGATATTGGCTTCTTTTCCGACGACATGCGTCTCTACAAATCGGAATCGATTGCCTTTCACATGCAATTCGTGCGTTCGCTTTTCCCAAGCTGGGACGAAGGCTACGCTCAGCAACTGCTCGCCCGGTTCGGGCTGATCGCGCAGCAAAAAGTTAAAGGGCTTTCGCACGGCCAGCGGGTCAAAACCCTTCTGCTGCTGATTCTCGCGCGGCGTCCCAAGTTGCTGATACTCGATGAGCCTACCAACGGACTCGATCCAGTGGCAAAACAAGAAGTTCTCGCGGAGCTGATGCAAATCGTCAATGACGAGACGCGAACCATTTTGTATTCTTCGCACAATACGCAGGACGTAGAACAGATCAGCGACACAATCACGTTTATTGATCGCGGAAGAGTGATTGCCGGCAACAACCGCGATGAGTTTCTCGATCGCTGGCGTCGATTCAAATTGCAAGCTCCACAAAATTGGCAAGCTCCTGCGATTGATGGATTGCGCACTGAGTCAACCTTTGGCAATTTGCGAGTGATGACAATGGATCGATACCAGACCGACGTTGAAGATCGACTGCAATCGTCGGGCGCAACCTTGGAGTCGTCCGAGGCTATGACACTGGAAGAGATTTTTATAGCCGCCGTTTCACGCGGTCGAGAGGAAAAGCAATAATGAACACACAGGCTATTCAGATACTGTTTTTAAAGGACTTGTTCCTTAGCCGCTGGCCGATGTTTGGCTACTTGGTGGGTGGGCTGCTGAGCGTGATGGTCACTTGCCTGCCAGGTGAGTCGGCGGGTTTCATCGGTTTCATTTTGATGATTACAGTGACGATTGCCGCCGGAATTCACTTGATCGGCGCGTTACTGCTGGGCGAGTCGATTGATATGACGCGGACATTCATCATGAGTCTGCCGATCAGCTTACTTGATTACTCGCTCGCCAAGATCTCAGTCGTGCTCGTCGCATTCTTGATTCCGTGGATCGGAATGCTGGCGAGTTTAACGATCATCACTTTCGTCGCGCCGGAAGCCAAACCAGGCATATTACCATTTCTCGTTCTGTTGTTCCTTTTTATGCTGGGGGGATTCTGTTTGCAGTTGTTCACTGCGGTGGTAACGGAATCGGTAGGTTGGACGATTGTCGTGCTTGTATTGGGCAACGTAACCTTGAATTTGTTCCTCAAGATGTTGTACGAGCATCCGGTTATTTCGAAACTGAACAAAAGCGAAGTTCTTTCCTGGCCGCCTGTTGTCTTGCAGATTATTGCCATCGAAGCCATCGTAATTCTGGCGGCGCTGGGACTTACGTTTATGTTTCAGATTCGTCGCAAGGATCTCGTTTGATGGCCGCTGCGTCCAACGCTTCGTCGCGGATTCACTATCTCGATAACCTTCGGGCGTTGGCGATGATGCTGGGACTGTACCTGCATGGTGCGTTGGCCTACGCCGAACCAGCTCGGTCGGTCTGGATCGCTACCAATCCTGAGGGAAGCGTGGCAGTTGATGCTTCGATATGGTACATCCACCTGTTTCGAATGGGACTGTTTTTTGTGCTGTCGGGCTATTTTGCTAAGCTGATGATCCAGCGCAAAGGGCTCAAGCCGTTTCTATGGAATCGGGTAATTCGAATCGCTTTGCCATTCGTTTTGTTCTTGCCGTTGTTGATGGTGGCAATGGCGATCGTTTTCGTCTTTGCCTTCGCTTACGTCAAGCAACCTCAAGGTTTGTTGGGGTTGATTGTCGCAGCGAGCCAGAATTCGGAAGCTGCAAAATCATCAACACCCTACACCACGATGCACTTATGGTTCTTGTACTATCTGCTGATGTTTTCCTTGCTGGCAGCCGTATGCAGCCGTTGGCAGCGGTTGAAATTCGATTGGCTGTTTGAGCGAAAATATTTGCTCGCGCTTTCACCGCTGACTTTGGTTCCTGGGGTGATGGGAGGAGGGCTTCCCATTTCGGCACCCGAGACTTTTATTCCAACTTGGTGGCCATTTACTTTTTATGGTTTGTTCTATTGGGTTGGCTGGCAGTTGTTCGGCCGTGAGGAGATGTTGGATCATCTGCAACCGTGGTGTTGGCCCCTGGTATTAGCCGGCTTTGTATTGTTTATCCCGCACTACTTTCTGCTGCCTGCGCTTGATATCGCATTAATCCAGCAGGCCACCGAATTCGGGTCGCTAACGCCATCTTTGCTGGAGTCTGTATTGGCGGCGTATCTATCGTCCATTTTGACGTTATCGGCGTTACTCGTCGGTCGGCGGTTTCTGGGGCGCTCGAATGCCTGGCTCAAGTTTTGGGCCGATACCTCCTACTGGGTGTATTTGATTCACTTGCCGATCATTCTTTTTTTGCAAACGCTGCTGATTCCGGTCGCGATACCGACGATGGTCAAGTTAGCATTAGTGATTTTCGTGACTTGGCTTTTCTGCCTAGCAACTTACGTCGTGTTTGTGCGTTACACACCGATCGGTTGGATGCTCAACGGCAAGCGGACTTTTCCCTAATGCGAAAGCCAAAAGGTGTCAGGTACCTTTTCTGTTAGGCTGAGGTTGCTAGACTGATCGTTTTGCGGGGGGAATCGACATGGGTAGACCGAAACGATCCGATGAAGCGGGGGTGATTTACCACGTGCTCAATCGCTCCAATCGCCGTGCGACTATCTTTCACAACGATGAAGACTACGTTGCGTTTGAGAGAATTCTCTCCCAGGCTCTAGAGCGATGCCCCGATCTTGAGCTATTTGCATATTGCTTGATGCCCAATCATTGGCATCTGGTCTTACGGCCATCGAAAGACGGTGAAATGAGCCGTTTTGCTCAATGGCTCACTCTTACTCATACACAACGCTACCACGCGCACTTTGGCACGACAGGCGAGGGACACGTGTATCAAGGACGCTACAAATCGTTTCCGATCCAAAACGACGATCACTTCTTGTCCGTTTGTCGCTATGTCGAACGAAATGCCTACACCGCCCAGCTTTGCAAGTCGCCCGACACTTGGAAATACGGAAGCCTGTATCGATGGCAACACGGTTCGAGCAAGGAGAAATCTTTGCTGGACGCTTGGCCAATCCCAAGGCGTCCCAATTGGCTTCGTTGGGTGACTGAACCTCTATCCGCAAAGGAACAGGATCGACTCCGGTGGAGCATTCGGCGGGGGGCCCCCTTCGGAAGTGAAACTTGGGTTGAATCCACTGCACGAAAACTGGATCTGGAATCAACCTTGCGCCCTAGGGGCCGACCTCGAAACCAGGCCACGGATCACGGATAAAAACGGTACCTGACACCTTTCTTCACCCCGACATGTTTTGTCATGGTATCGCAAGTACGCCACAATCGCAGTGACTAAAATGTGGGCGTTGTTTCCGTGTCGAAATCCAAATTCCGGGAAGTGTCTGTATGCATGCCAACAATGTATGTCATTTTGCGATTCACGCTGATGATGTGGAGCGCGCGAAATCGTTCTATCAGTGTGTATTTGGATGGCGATTTGAAGAATGGGGGCCTCCGGACTTTTACTTGATCAAAACTGGAAATGACGAGTCACCAGGAATATTGGGTGCTCTTCAGAAACGGACTGAGCCGCTAGGAACTGGCTTCAGCGGCTACGAGTGCTCCATTTCGGTCGAAGACATCCGGAAAACCGAAGCGATCATCGTCGAATGCGGCGGTGCAATTCACGTGAAACCCGTCGAAATCCCTACTGTTGGCGTGCTGGTCAAATTCGCGGACACTGAGGGTAATGTGGCATGTGCAATCCAGTATTTTTCTAAAATCTAGAATGACCATGTCTTCCCCGAGCACCGAACTGATTCTTCGCGAACTCATGCAAGATCGCCCAGAGCATGTGGTCCGAACTGCACTTGCCGCCAGAAACGCTGTACTGAAATTGGCCGGTGAATGCAGCGAACTTATCTACGAAACGTACTGTATATCCAATGCCTTCACGTTTACAGGGAAGCAAGGTCAAGGCTTCATTCACATCGCGACCTACGCTAAGCATGTCAATCTTGGCTTTGATCGAGGGACAGAGCTAGAAGATCCTGAGGAGCTACTGCAAGGCACTGGAAGACTCATTCGTCACATTCGGTTGAATGGGGTTTCGGACGTCAAGCAAGGGGAAGTCGCCAAATTGATCCATGGAGCGGTCCAGCAGGGGCTGGCTATGGCAGAACTCAAGAACGGTCGTGTTACCGCGAGCGTCATTGTGAAGCGGCGTTCAAAATGATCTGATTCGTGATTCGGCTTCCGTTCATCTGTCGCAGCCCGATCCCATGCTTAGAGGCGTCCTTCTCGAGTGACACTTCCTCGGGACGCCCTGGTCAGGTTTTTTATGTAACTGCCACTGGCGTTTTTCGCCAAAACCTCACGCCTGTTCGAAATCGCGAATGTGCCATGTTTTGCAGGGTTTCTGAGCACGGGACGGGGTTGGGGGTCGTCCCGTGGTTTCGAGCCTTTGGCCCCGATTTGAGCCTTTTCGGGTGGCGATGGGTGCCAACCGCGTCCCGTGGTTTGTGTAACGGAGAAGCTCGACGATTCGCAAAACCCCTAGATTTATTGGGTAGAAACGCAAAGACCCGCTGGGGTGAACCAGCGGGTCATTTTGCTTCGAGCCACCTTGCGGTGGCCTTGTTAGTGGAGGCGGCGGGAATTGAACCCGCGTCCCGTAATGCTTCCGATCCGGCCTCTACATGCTTAGCCAACTGTTATTTTCTCGCCCTTCGCGTTCGTTGTCGGCATCGGTGCGAAGTGCCAGCCTCGAGCTTTTTTAACCATCGCCGTGCGAGACACGGGCCATGGCGATTCGGAATTACGGCAGGCACTCCAGCGCCTCCGACGGGCCCCGGGTGCCTGGGAAGCCTTATTTAGGCTGCCAGTGCGAGAGTATTCTCTGCAGTTACTTTTTTTGATCGAGTTTTTACGTGGCCTCTCGACCAACCACGGCATGCCACCAAAATCTTCAACTCATCCGGTCGATTCCAATTCGCCCCCCTTTCTTGTCTCCATTATCGTCTAGAGAGATGGGGGCGGCTAGCCCCCATCTCTCTAGATCCGTCTGATCCGTCTGATCCGTCTGATCCGTCTGATCTGTCTGATCTGTCTGATCCGTCTGATCCGTCTGATCCGTCTGACCCGTCTGATCTAATGCAAGTTGTAACGGTTCATTTTGTAATGAAGCGTTCGAACGCTGATTCCCAATGACTTTGCGGTCCGCTCGCGATGAAAGTCGTTGGTCGTCAGAGCTTGCGCAATCGCTACCTTCTCTGCCGCCTCGGCGATCTCGATCAGCGTCCCCTTGAGCGTCGAATCCTCCTTGGGCCCCCTGGTCAACTCGGCCGGTAGATCCTTGACCTGAATCTCTTCATTTGCACTGGTGATGACCAATCGTTCGATCACGTTGCGGAGTTGCCGAATGTTCCCCGGCCAAGCGTTTTCGGTGAGCAGTTTCATGGCTGCCGCATCGAGCACTTTCGGTGCACGACGGTGCCTTAAACAGAAGTGATCCAAGAAGTGTTTGATTAGTAGTGGGATATCCTCGCGACGGCTCCTAAGGGGCGGAACGTGGATCGGAATGATATTCAGTCGGTAATACAGATCCTCCCGAAAGGTTCCTTCTTCGACAAGATCCTGGATATTGCGATTCGTTGCCGAAACGATCCTTGCGTCGGACCGAAGTACCTGCTCGCCCCCGACTCGTGTGAAATAGCCTGTTTCGAGCACACGCAACAGATCAACCTGACTCTTCGTTGGTATCTCGGTGATCTCATCGAGAAACAAGGTTCCACCAAAGGCTTGCTCAAAACAGCCCGGCTTTTGCCGCGAAGCACCCGTAAACGAACCTTTTTCATGCCCGAAAAGTTCACTTTCGAGCAAGGATTCCGGGAGCGCACCGAGATTCATCGCCACAAATGGCGTATCAGATTCAGATCCACAGGCTTGGTGATGAAATCAAATGCCCCGCGCTTCATAGCCTCGACCGCACTCTCGACCGTACCATGGGCCGTGATCACAATCGATGTCGTCTCGGGCTTGCGCTGCTGAACGAGCGAAACGAGATCCAAACCATTTCGCTCCCCCGGCATGCGAACATCGGTTATGACCAACTGGAAGTTGCCTGCATCGAATTTCTCAAGGGCTTCATTCACCGAAGACGCGGTGTCAACGAAATCCACTTCATTAACTAATCCCTTGGCAAGTCCGGATCGAATGTTCGGCTCGTCATCGACGATCAAGACACTAAAAGGTAGGTTTTCTGGCATGGTCTAGGTTGGATTCACGTTCGGTAATGTGAGCTGAAAAGTAGTTCCTTGAGGGGACGTCCTGAAATCAAGCGTCCCCTGATGCTGTCGAATGATCTTGTCACAGATAGCCAAGCCCAAGCCGGTGCCGGAACTCTTTGTAGTGAAGTAGGGATCGAGGATTTTGTCCTGCAGGTTTTCGGGAATCCCGCACCCAGTATCACTAACCTCGATCTTCGCAGAGGTATCGTCTCGAGTGACTTCGACACGGAGGCTTCCCCCTTGAGGCATCGCGTCCATGGCATTGACCATCAAATTCAAAAGGACTTGCTCGAGCCGACCTCGGTCAGCAGTGATCACACAAGGTATCTGGCAAGGACTGAGTTCCAGTCGGATCCCCCGACTCTGTGCTTGGGGTGCCACCAACTCCACCTGACGCGACACCAAATCGTTCAGATTGACTTGGGTCAAATCCAAGTTGCTTACGGAGGCAAAATCCCGAAAGGCTTCGAGAACCCCACCGATTCGAGTCAACTCTGTCCGGATGATTCCAAGCATACTGCGGCTTTGATCCGTGGTACCATCGATCTCCAATTGCTCCTCGAGAAGTTGAACGTGGAGCGATAATGCAGCAAGAGGATTTCGAATCTCATGGTGCAAGCCCCCCAGCAACGAGCCCAGACCGGTGTAGCGTTCCATTCTCCTCATCTGCTCTTCCATCAACGTACTCATCGTGATGTCTCTAATCTGTAGCAGGTTGCCCATGACCGAACCGTCGCGACCTTGCAACGACTGACAAGATGCGAGAAGTATTTTTCGATTGCCTCCAGGCATGATTTGAAACTCCCGTACCAAGATCGGAGATCCATTTTCGACCCAGTCGCCTCGAAACTTTTCGAGCGGCAGACGATCCAGATTTTTCAGCGGCTGTCCGAGTCGCTCGGCAGGAAAATCCAAAAGCTCGCAACCACATTTGTTGATGCTCGTGAACCGCATCAATTTTCTCGCCGGTCGTTATCCTCAGCCAGTGGATCGCCCATCGGTCACGTTCGTCGACCTAAACTTCGATGATCTGTGCTCAGGCATTCCATCTGAACTTTTGCAGAATCGAGCTGACATCAGGCAAGCAGAACGCGAAGTCGCTGCCACGGGGCTCGATGTGAAAGTCGCACGGGCGCGGTTCTACCCATCCTTGAATCTCACCGGAGGGCTCGGTTGGAACGCATTTAGTACAGGCTATCTGTTTCAAACACCCCAGTCCTTAGCGTATGGAGTTGGTGCAGATCTCGTCGGGCCGCTGATCAACAAGCGAGCCATCCAAGCGGCTTACAGCACAGCCAACGCCAAGCAATTGCAAGCGATTTACAACTACCAACAGACGGTTTTACAAGCCCACATCGAGGTGGTTAACTATCTGACCAAGGTCGAGAATTACCGTCGAAGTATCGAGGGCAAGAAACAGCAACTTCTGGCCCTCGAAGCATCCGTTGATGCCGCGACGAATTTGTTCCAAAACGCAAGAGCCGAGTACGTCGAAGTCCTCTTGGCACAGCGAGAACTCATGGAAGCTCGAATGCTGCTGATCGATATCAAGCAAGAGCAACTCGCAGCGGTCATCAATGCCTACCAAGCGCTCGGTGACGGTTGGCGGTAAACACCTTCTTAAATTTTCAAGGCCTTCAACCTGCGACCACGGCGATAGGCGAAGCCTAATGTTGCAATTCCAAAAATCGCCATCGAACTCGGCTCGGGCACTCCAGCTTGCCAAACCCCGCCTTGCAAATCTCCAAAACGCGATGTTACCTTCAGATCCCCTGCCGACGTTTGGATAAACTCAATATCCTGGTCGTCGAAGAAGAAAGTTAAGCCTCCGGAATACGAGCCTAAGTTGGTCAAACTGTCGAAGAGTCCCTCGGTGCCTCCCAAGCTTCCTCCTGCGATCAGACCCGCTCCGTACTCCAAATTCGAACCTAAATCCCATTGAAGAATCCCTGCTCCTTGAGCGCCTGGTGTCTCTGGATCATTCGACAAATCTGCCGTAACGACCACGTACTGGAACCTAGGGTTTGGACTTAATGTCGCGGTGTAAACCATACCACCATCAAAAATCTCTAGCGTCGCCGGACCGGTGTACGGTAGAACCCGGACAGGTACCTGACCTCCATTGATTGTAAACTCATGGATGAAGCTCTTGTCAGCAGTAGCGCTAACCCTCCAGGTCGCGTTGGTAAAACTGGTTGTACCAAGGGTTCCTGTGATCAATGAGTTTGGCCCTCCGGAGATCGAATAGTTGACTACAGCCCCCGTCGAAGGCATAGAAATGCATAAAACAAGCATCGCGACTAGAAGCAGATTCAAATAGATTGCACGCATAATCGTTCTCCTTGAATGGTAAAACTACTTAATCCGTATTTGTCGTAGTTTAATGGATTGAAATCGCCATGCAACTAGGGGGTAGCGTCTTTTCCGCCTGATGGTCGTCTCACCGACCATTTCCGATTGCACCATTTTTGCATGATAATCGGTTCTTTAGGGTCGCACCGCTACTTGAAGGTTATGAAAACCTCCCGGCAAGAGTGCCCGATAACCCCTCTGTGGAAGGATCCCCGTTCAATTCTGCCTAGACGGCTACGCACAAGGCATAATGATTTCGCCGACGAGTCGACCAGTTCGGTCCGCATTTCCTGCGATTCAAATCGCATTGGATTTTGCAATCATTGCATTGAGTTACCTGGCCATCCTTTACTGGCAGACGTCTCCGCTTGCGTTTCCATCCCTCCAGAATGTTTTTATAGCCGCTCTTGGATATGTCGTCGCAGGCGAATTCTTCGGGATATTCAATACAAGCCACCATCGACCGGCTGACTACGACATCTTGCTCATCGGTGCCTCATGGCTCGCAGGCTTTGCCTTTGCCGTTTCTGGTGGGTTTTTACTCAACCCGATAGCAGAACCTCTCCAGGGCCGTCACCAAGTTCTTTGGTTCATCCTCGCTCTGCTTTGTATCCTTTTGTTTCACATGATCGGACGAGGGATTTTTGTTTGGCTTAGCGAGCGGGGTTGGACTTCCAGGCGATGCGCGATCTTGGGAAATAACCCACTTGGACACCAACTCGCCGAAGCTGCCTCGTTCGATCGAGATCAAGGTCTCAAAATCGTCGGGGTTTTCGATGAGAATCCCGAATCTCAGGGAAATGGATTTAACGAACTTTTAACCGAAATTCATCGGCGAAAAATCGACACGGTGTTCATCGCTGTACCGATCCAGAGGGATCAAAAAATCCGAGAGTGGATCGACCGCTTGGCCGATACCACCGTCTCCGTTTACCTGGTTCCGAACCTCGAAGCCTTCGATTACCTCTATTCACGCTGGGGTTTTGTAGGTGGACACACCGTCGTAAGCATCTTCGAAACCCCGATTTACGGGATCGACGGTTGTCTCAAAAGGATCTTCGACATCGTGTTGAGTCTCCTTGGATTGATCCTGTCGCTACCGATCATGATCCTGGCGGCTTTGGCGATCAAACTCAACTCAAGTGGTCCGGTCTTTTTCCGCCAGCGCCGATATGGACTCGATGGCCAAGAAATTTATGTTTGGAAATTCCGGACAATGACCACCATGGACGACGGTCTGGAAGTCAAACAAGCGACCAAAAACGATCCTAGGGTGACCGAGGTCGGTAGGTTCCTACGCCGGACTTCCTTGGACGAACTACCCCAATTATTCAATGTTTTAAGGGGTTCGATGTCACTCGTTGGCCCAAGGCCTTATGCCATAGCCCACAACGAGCAGTTCCGCAGCCTGATTCGAGGTTACATGCTCCGGCACAAGGTCAAGCCTGGGATTACCGGACTGGCCCAAGTTCTCGGCAGCCGGCTTGAGACCGACACGGTCGAGAAAATGCGAGCCCGGATCGAGTTGGATCATCGCTACATCCGAGATTGGTCTCTGTGGCTGGACCTGAAAATCATGGTTAAGACCATCGCTGTTGTTCTGCGACAAGAAGCGCACTAAGAAAGCGAAAATTCTCGACCTTTTTCCCGTTTGTACTGCAGTCACTTGGAACGAAATGACTAAAATTCCATCCGTTAATATCGGATTCCAGAGCACTACGTGTACAGCTCTGGAGCAGGAAGGATAGTCAACGTTTCCAAAGGTACAAAAGAAGATGCGTTGGGAAGGTAGAGAAGAATCGAAAAATATCGACGATCGCCGTGGTTCGGCGATGCCAGTTGCAGGGATGGCCGGCGGCGGTTTGCTGTTCCTGATATTCACCGTCATCATTTCCATGCTCTTGGGAGCGAACCCAAGACAGTTGCTTGAGAAAGCCGGTCAGCAACAACCCTCTCAGCAACAAACCCGCGTTCCTCCTTCGGCTGAGAACGATAAAGATGCGGCGTTCAAAAAATTCGTAAGCGTTGTGCTCAAGGATAACGAAGATGTCTGGACCAAGCTCTTTCGCGAGAAGTTGAACGCTCGCTACGAGGAGCCAAAGCTGGTGCTCTTTACCGGAGCAGTGCGCTCGGCGTGCGGTGATGCAACCGCCGCTGTCGGTCCCTTCTACTGCCCCGGCGATAAAAACGTCTATCTCGACTTCGAATTCTTCAGAACCATGAAGAATCAACTCGGCGCCGAAGGCGAGTTCGCAATGGCCTACGTCATCGCTCACGAAGTTGGACACCACATCCAAAACCTACTTGGGTTGTCGATGAAAATCCAACGCATGCAAATGCAAGCGAGCCAAGCCGAATCGAATCAATTGAGCGTTAGACTCGAACTCCAAGCCGATTACCTCGCAGGTGTATGGGCACACCACGCTCAGCAGATGAAGGGTATCCTTGAAAAAGGCGATATCGCCGATGCCATCAATACCGCCAAGCGGATTGGAGATGATGTTCTCCAAAAGCGATCGACCGGTGTGGTTCGCGAAGCCTTATTCACCCACGGCAGCGCTGAGTCTAGAGCTTATTGGTTCACTCAAGGGCTAAAGAGTGGGGATCTTGAAGCGATGATGAAAACTTTTGAAGTCCCCTTCGATCAACTCGATCCGAAAAAGATACAGTAAAAAAAGATGCAGTGAACAGCTCGCTCCGCCCGGAGCTACGATGGAAAAAGCCAAGCGACGGGAACACCCAGCTTGGCTTTTTTTATTGGGCGTGCAGCAAAGCCAAACAAATCCGATGCTGTTCCTATCCTCCGATAACGCTCAAGTTCGCAAAGGTAAATACAGATCCGTCTGCAATTGATCCGCAGGAGTCTCGGGCGGCAACGTCGTATGGATCAGGAGTTTGAATCGCTTATCGAGTTTGAGTCGCTGGTGCTTTACCAATCGGCCTGCGACGGCTAAAGCATTGGGCAAATGCTCGTGGCTACCGGTATGTCGGATATGAAAAACCTTACAAGCCGGGTATCGCCATTCGACCAACTTTGAGTGGCTGGGCAATACCAACGAGTCAGGAATGGCCCGACCAATTAAAAACTCGATCCCCTGGGGCCCACTGGTCGTTCGCTTCAAAACCGATACCAAAAGTCCCTCGAGTGGTAAGCCTTCCTCGCGATATTCACCATCTAATCTGTTTCGCATTTGGTCAAAAGACTGGCCGAATTCAAATAGACCTGTTGTCCCCTCGATCCCAGCGATCCTCAGTGTAGCGAATGTTTCAATTCCCATGTTATCAATCTGAGAAGAAATCTTACCCCGCTCAGCAAGCTCTCGGATCATGAGCAAGCCACGTTGGTAATCATCTCCGATCCCACCGATGATCGCTGGCTTTAACCAGAAAAGAAACCAAGGCAAAGAACCATCGATGTTCCAAGTCAGCAAGGTCTTCTGGCCATGGCTCTCCAGTTGGAATCCTGTTTTGCACACAGCTTGCATCGGGCGAATGAATCGCAGATCCGTTTGGACCAGTCGGTTTGGCTCGAGGCTCAGGTGTGTTATTTCTCCTTGGCCAATAACCTCCCCTTTCCATGAATACTTCGATCCGACGCGATCAGGAACATCACTGATTTGTACCGTGGTCTGCGGATCGGCAATGAGCCATGGAGACCACGACGTCCAAGTATTAAAATCCGCAATCAGCTCATAGACTTTTGATACTGGTGCAGCGATCTCGATCGATCTTGCAACACTCCAAGACGGCATGTTTTTCTCCTTTTCTACTATCTTCGTTCGCTTGATGGACTATCTGCAGACGATTTGTCCTGTTGAATGAGCCAGGCCCATCGATGCAGGTTTCGAGAATCGCTGTATCGAGCCGACGACCCAGAGGATCCCAACGTGACGACAAGCGTCTCGAATCCTTGATGGCGACCCAAGGATACCAAACAAGCACCGGCTGCGTCGGTCGTTCCCGTTTTGATCCCAACGTAACCTTGGCGATCCAAAAGCTGGTTGGAATTGCTCCAAACCATTCGCCGGGTGTACCCTTCTTGACCGTACACCAGGCAAGAATGCCTGCGTGACTGAACAATCTCCATGACCAGCGGGTGCTTGATCAACTCACGTGCAAGAATCAGCAAATCCGAACAAGTGCTTTTGTGCTCAGGATGAGTCATGCCGTGCGGGTTTCTAAAGACCGAGTGCATCATCCCTAGTTCCTGGGCTCGTTGATTCATAATGTCGATAAAAAGATCAAGTGGGTCTATCTTCTTGTCCTGCGCACCTTTGCGTAGACCGTACCATTCGGCAATGGCAACTGCAGCATCGTTTCCCGAAGGAAGCATCAATCCATAGAATGCATCTCGAAGCAATATCGATTCCCCTGCTCGAACAGTCGATGATGAACCTGTTGTTTCATCAGCCCGCTTTGAAAAAACCAATCGCACATCCAGCAGTTTTGGATCGGACTGAATTTCTTGTGCCAGCAGCAATGCCGTCATCATCTTGGTGGTGCTTGCGATATCCAACGGCTCATCCTGCCGGTTACCCCCGAGCAATTCTCCTGTTTTTGCGTCGGCGATGACCCAGGCTTTGCAGGATACAACAGGCATTCCAGAGGGCTCGTCAGGTGCTTCTAGCGGTTTTAGATCCTCAAGCCTCTCCTGGTTATCCTTATCGAGTTTGATCTCACCGATTTTTGCCCACATGGCCGCATCGACTAGACCGATTTCTTCAAGCCCGTTTTCTCGACGAAATCGAACGACGGCCTGCTCGGTCATCCCGCCAAAGTCTCCATCGACACTCAACTTGGGCGAAGGACTGAGTCGATCGTTCAAGGCAGCTTGCAAGGCTTCGACCAAAGGTCCGTTGGATCCAAGCTTGAGCGACTCGGGCTTGAAGTCGTCCCGAGCAATAGGATGGAAGTATTCATATGCCGCTTGGGCAACGCGTCCACAAAGAATTTCCGCAGCATTCGTATCCCCCCAGCTTTTGTCCTGGTTCTGGCTCGTTAAGCAAACCATTGCGATCCAACCGCTTGGGGTCTGAAACAAACCTGCATCTGTACGCGACTCGTTGACCGCTCCGGTCTTGTGATAACCCTTGATCTCCTTGGGCAGGAATCGCAACAACTTCGTCTTGTCATCGCAACTCAGCAGGTGTTTCATCATCTGCTCAGAGGCTTCCTCGGATACCAATTTGCGCTCGTGGAGCTTTTCCAGTAAACTCAACATGTCAGCGGCCGTTGTGCTGCCAAGTCCGTATTTCTGACTTCGTTCGACCGCGATCGAAGTGTCTCGCCGAAACACCTTGGAATGAATCTGGGTTTCAGGTAGCCCTAATTCAGCCATGGTTTTGACGACATTGCTGAGTCCTACTTTATCGACGACAAGATTGGTTGCGGTGTTATCCGAATAGGTAATCATCAAATGCGCGACGGTCTCCAGGGGCACAACAGTACCACTGAGGAAGTGGTCGGTAAGAATCCCTGAACCAGGAACTTTGTCCGCTTCTTGCAATGTAACCATCAGATCGGGTGGTAACATTCCGGCTTGCCTTTGACGATAGTACTCGACCAAAACCGGGAACTTGATCAAACTCGCCGTCGGCACAACTTCTTTCTCACGGTGCAGATAAGTCTCACCGGTGCCCAAGTGCTTGATGGCAACACAAACGCTTCCTTGATGCTTCTCGATGAGCGGTCCGATGCGTTGGCCCAAGTCTTGGGCATGAACGTCACAGATCATCCAAATCCAAAAGCAAAAGTGCACGGCCCGTAACACTTGGAGTTCGCAGATGATCGAATTGAGAAATCTCATGTCGGTTTAGCCCTGAGCATAAAGTACGGAATACCGATCAAGATCAGTAGGATTCCAAAGACACCTTCGATCGGCTGTTCGAAAAGAATACTGAGGATAAACCAAAGATAAGCGACAATGTAGAGGACGGGAGTCCAAGGATACCATGGTGTCCGAAATGGCCTTGCAAGATCCGGTTGCTTGCGTCGCAGCACGATCAGCGCTGCAATCGCCGCTGTATAGAAAAGGCTTGCGGCAAATACAATGCAATCGGTCAAAAGATCAAAGATCGTCCGGTCTCGGAAGTAGTCGGTGGTTTGAATCAAGACTGCCGATCCGATAACCATCAAACATGCCATCGCAGCTTGAAAAAAAATCGCAACCATCGGCGTTCGATATCGAGGGTGCAAAGTTCCAAAAGCTGCCGGCAAAAGTCCATCGCGACCCATCGCATACGTCACGCGTGGACTCGTCAGAAGGTTGCTGTTGATCGTTCCGAGCGTGCTTAGCACCAGCCCAACAGACATGACCGAACCGGCCCAAGGCCCAAGCGACCGAGTCAGCAAGAGCTCCGCGACATGCTCGCGATTCTCTTTGATCACCATGTCGGAAATTGGAATCACCAAATGGTAAGCGATCGTCGCACCCATGTAGAGCAATCCTAATAGCCCGATTCCACCCAGGAGCGCCAGCGGTAGATTTCTACCCGGATTCTTGACCTCCTCGGCGATCGGCACTACGCCTTCCCAACCATTAAAGGCCCACATCACGGCCAGGAGTACTGCAGCAAACTGAGAGGCCAAAGAAGGCTGCTCGGGCGAAACCGTTTCAGAAAGGTAACCAAAGTTCAATGTTGGTTTTCCGGTCACCGAGAGTATCCACGGCAAGAGAACGATCGCCGAAACCAAACCGCACTTAACGACCGTCGTCAGGGCTTGCAAGCGAGCGCCCCAAAGAACACCGAGAACATTAAACGAGGCGACCAAACCGATGAGAATCATCGCAAGCGGAACGACTTGCCAAGGTCCAGCGCCAACGTCGATGATCCGCAAGAAAGATGTAATGCAGACGACCGCAAGTGCTCCCGTTGATGCAGGTCTTGCAAAGAGAAACTCTTGCCAACCAAACAAGAAGGCCGGTAAGGGCCCGTAGGCTTCACGCAAATACACGTAAAGACCTCCGGAACGCGGATGCATCGCTGAGAGTTCCGCTAAACACAACCCACCCAGCACGCAAAGAACCGTTCCGAAAATCCACACCGAAAAGATCAATGGGAATCCACCCGCATCCGCAGCAATCCTACCGGGTTTGACAAAGATTCCTGCACCGATGGTGTTGCCGATGACAATCGCAATTGCCATCCATAAACCTAAAACGCGAGGCAGACTTGCCGTTGATGTAGTGTTTGAATCCACGACGTACTCGTTTGCTGGACGACTCGAGGTTTCTTGTTTGCATGCAAAACCTGGGATGTTACCAAGAAAATATCTGAAATGTGCGAAAGGATAACGGATTTTTCGCTCAGGGTTTGCTCAGGAAACGTTGAAACCAGATCGCATTGGCCGTATTCTAAGCACCTGGCCTCCGAGGCTGCTTGCGAGTGTACGCAAGTTTTATCGAAAAGAAACATGTTTCATGGATAAGAGGATTTCAGCGATGAAAAGAGTTTTTGGATGGGTTCGAGCGACGATGGTCGCAGCGGTTCTTGGTGGCTTGTTCTCGTTCCCGATGGCTCATGCCATGACCGATGATCTGCTGACCATCGGAAGTGACGCGCCCGCACTGGACGTCGAGCACTGGGTACAAAACGGGGAAGGCAAATTCGGAAAGGTTACCAAGTTCGAAAAGGGCAAGGTCTACATCGTCGAGTTCTGGGCCACTTGGTGCGGTCCGTGCGTCGCGAGCATGCCCCATATCGTGGAAACCCAAGCTAAATACGCCGACAAGGGTGTTCAAATCGTCAGCATCAGCGACGAACCCAAAGAGACCGTCGAAGAGTTTCTAGATCGCAAAGTACCTCGCTCCGAAAAGGAAATGACCTTCCGCGATCTTACCAAATCCTACTGCTTGACCACCGACCCAGATGGCTCGTCGAACGAAAGCTACATGCAAGCGGCCGGGCAAAACGGGATCCCTTGTGCATTCATCGTTGGTAAAGACGGAAAGATCGAATGGATCGGCCATCCGATGAGCATGGATGATCCGCTCAAGGCTGTTGTCGAAGGCAAATGGGATCGCAAAGCTTTTGCTGACGAATTCAAGGAGCAGCAAGAGATGGAAGCACTTCAAATGAAAGTGCAGAGGGAAGTTGGCGGTCTGCTTCGCGACCGCGATTTCAAAGGTGCCATGGCCAAATTTGACGAGCTGACCGGCGAAATCAAAAATCCAGAGATGAAGCTGCAATTCGCGATGATGAAGCTGCGATTGCACCAAGTCGCAAACAGCAGCAAGACCGAAGTGATCAAGACGCTCAAGGATACCTTGGCTATGGCTAGCAAAGATCCAGCCATGTCGAATCAAGTCGCTTGGACCATTTGGGAGATGTCCGAGCAAGGACAAATCGATAAGGACAAGGAACTCTTCGCTGAGGCGGTCAAGGTTGCGCAAGCAGCAGCAGCCAAACAAGAGGGTTCGCCCAAAGCTGCTACACTCGATACCCTTGCTCACCTCCAATACGGGTTGGGTAACCTCGCCGAGGCAATCAAAACACAAAAAGAAGCCGTTGCCATCGAAGGCGGTAACCCCGAGATCAAGGGCTTCCTCGAAGAACTTGAAGAAGAAGCCAACAAGAAGAAGTAACTGCTTCGACTCAATCGTTTGAACACCAACCCGCGAATCCATTAGGCTTCGCGGGTTTTTTTATCGCCAAAATGTAAGCGTACAGACAACTTGGGTAGACTTATGGAACGCTGATTAGTTTTTACGGTTTGTGGCCCAGCGGGCCAGTATATAGGTAGCAAGCGATGCTCCCGTCTTTGTGAGTTTAACTTGGAAAACATCCACGTTACCTGCTGGTCACCGAGGATGGTTTTGCATACGCGGCTGGGGCGAAGAATCCGACTGCTTGCCCCCGTCGTTAATCCAGTTAATCCAGTCAACACTGTCCAAAACCCAATGTCACACCGCCAACAAGATCGCCGAACCCTCGGGGTGCGCACTCCTGCGTTTTGCCCCAAACGAAGAATCCTAGCGGGCTTAATTAAATTCCTCGCCGTTGGCTACGGGTTAAACGAATTATCGCCCATGGCGAACACTCTCGTTGATTTCCCCGAAATCAACGAGAGCGATTGAGCGAGGTCGCTCATTGGGTTGGACAAACCTGCTCCCATAAACGCTTGGCTCCCCTTCGCCCCCGGGCTTTGACGGGGGAAAAGCCTGGAGGGCGGCACTTGCCTGCCGTTGTGCGTAAGCCACCGGACCCTGGTAATAACACAATTATTCTATGTTTTTTAGATGCGCCAGTATCCTTTTCTGATACATCGCATTTAACGTACTATCTTATTTAGCAAACACATGCTCAGCCCCTAATATTACCACTCAGTTCATGTGCCTCCCTCCGGGCTAAAACCAAATAGCCAAATACTCCATCTTCAATCAAACAGGTGCTTTGCTGTTTCCGATGCTCGATGGTGGGTTGCACGGCAAAGACGCTTCACCCACCCTACAGGACTAGATGCGTGCTCCCGGACGATTCCAAGCGGCAACTTCCGGGATTTTTGATTGTCGATTCGCGACACGGTTCGATCGATCGCGTAAACTATGTTTCCATGGTCAACCTAACAACAGCCTTGTTGATACCAAGGACGATGGACTTATGAGAGATGAGACTAGATTTCCAAATCAGAAGGATTCAGGCAAGTGTAGGCAGCCAAAGATGCAAGTGTACGCCCCCCTCATAACGACTCAATTGTAGTGGATACCAGTGCATTCCATCCTAGGTAGGTTACCGAAATGACAAACTGTTTTGCTGCATTAGTGAGCAACTTGAACAGACGGCCAACTCAGCTTTTCTGTTCAGCTTTGATGTGCATGGGTGCATTGGTGCTTTTTACAACCTGGAAATACCGCCAGCCTTTACGAGCATTGTCGAGTTCTCTCAAAGTTTGCTGGGTAGATATTGAAACCAGCACCGAAGCTATAAGGGTTGGATGCTATTTGGTAGGAGACGATGAGAATTCTCCGCAGCTAGTTATTCCCTCAGAGCTACCGAATTTTTGTCGAACAACTTCAGATTCGCCAACGGCAAGATTTTGGATGAAGTTGCGTTTGGGTGGCAGGTCGGTAGAAAGTGATAATCCTTTCAGCATTCGATCGATCAATGATTTAGGTCGCGTCAATGTACGATGTCTGCAATCGATGCAAAAAGCAGACATTCTCGAGTCGAATCTCTTTGATCAAGACCAATTTCTTGCCGTGCTTACGCATCGTCCTCTCGATAGAGCGCCCTTGGGCTGGGCAAATGATCACGGTTATGATCAAATAGAGTTCTACCGGTCCAATCTGCAGAATGATCAGTTGGAAACTCCTATTGCTGTTGCCCAATCTCTAGATACTCACGGCCAACCGCTAGCACTTCGATGCTTCAGCTTCGATCACAGGTTGGCTGTCGGCGCTTTATACAGCAATCCGGTAGTACGAGTTTACGAGGCGGCGGAGAAACAAAATGATCCGCCTAAAGTCGTATTAGAGATACCACCACACCAAGAGAATGGGGGGCACGTTTCCATAGCATTCTCTGTCAATGCCAGAAAAATCGCGATTTTGGAACAAATGGATAGTTCTCGCGGCGACTATTACCTCGATTTGTGGGACCTAAATACGCTTGAGCAATGCGGCAGCCAGAGGATTTCCTTGCCTTCGAACGTCAATCATTGGGTTCAAGTGGTGTTTCAAGGGGAGTCTCTCTTTCTTTGGACGAATGACGATTCTGTGTATCAGTTTGATTTTCAGGCTGGCGTCCCGAAATTGCTTAATATTCCCCTTGGACAACGGAGGATTTTTGGGATAGGAGCTTGCCGTCTACCAGACAATCAAACAGAACTCTTCTTCGTACTGACAAATTTCGAAGATCGTTGGCGCAGTACAGAGGAATTTTTAGCTATGGAAATTCATCGTGGAAAATTACTCAACATTGAAGACGTCACGTGGGAAAAAATTGTTCGTTACAAAATCGGTATTGAAAGTAATCATTAAATGAGGTTGCAAGTGTGCCGCCATAGGCGGTTGGTTGCATGCACAGTTTGACAGTCGAGGAGGGAACTTGAAAGACGGCGGCAGGAGGCAGTCGCTTGGTTTTAGGAGGATGCGTATTGGGAGTTGAAAGTGAGAAGTTCGACGATCGAAAGCTGGAAGCAACTCGCAAGTTGCGTCAATAGAAACGGGCTGCAACGAAACAAATTGCCTAGCGGCCCCGGTGCGATTTTTCTGACCTTAGATGCTGCGCATCCACAAAGTTTGCGCTTTGAGTTGCATGATTTTGCGAGTTTGATTCGAGACACGGGAGCCGATTGTCAACGAAGAGATCATTGTGACTGACTATCGTGCAATTGGAAACGACCCAGGGGGGCCAGGTAGCTAGAACGTTGCTGCTTGCTTTAACAAAAGATCGAGGGGGATTCGCAAGTGAGAACAAAAAAGTACTTTTCCGTGAGTTGGACCTTGGTCGCATGTGGAGTTATCGGCGGATTATGTCTTTTTCTATTCATTCTTTCCATGATACGTATCCCTGAATTTGAAGCTTCGTATCGCCTTCGCAAACTAGAGAGCTTACGGAGCTCATTGCCACGCATAAGTGAAGATGGATTTGCAATTGACGATACAATGACAGAGCAGGTTAGGCACAGGGACAGGTTGGTGGATCTCGGCCTTTTTTTCCACAAGACGTATTCGCCCGATCCGCAATCAATCGCTCCAGAACCACACGGTCAGTTGTTTGATGCTCTAGTAAAAGCATTTCCTGACAACCACCTTTGGATGTTGAGTTTGGGCAATACTTTGGAAGTATGGGACTTAAAAAAGAATGAAGCGGACTGGGACGCTTTTGCGCATCGTCACAGTCTATCGGTTCACCTAAAGCCTAACCCTCCGTCAGCCAACGACAGTTCGCCAGAGCGGTGAGGGTGTTTTGGTTCACCGGCAAGTGGAATCTACTGCCTCATAGCTAACGAAGTTTGAAGGCATCCTGCACGGGGATTTCGCCGCGTCGTGCGGCGAAGGTTTATCGCATAGTGCCAAAGTCGGAATGGAAGGGAGCAGATCCCTGTTAAGGACCAATCCGCATTCCGACTTTGGACTTCACGACGCTCAGGTTGCAACTCTGCA
>Ga0082207_1000295_pt1 | contig 29142 bp, 27 predicted proteins | sample LakMenEpi10Aug09_FD_71540 | JGI IMG/M metagenome (GOLD analysis project Ga0082207, IMG submission 71540)
CCAACACCAACACCAACACCAACACCAACACCAACACCAACACCAACAGCTGACTCGGTCGCCGAGTGCAAACTACCCGTTGCAGATGGTCGTGGGGATGTATCCATTGGTGGATGGCCACGGATCAATGAACGCTCAAAGGTTTTAGGAGATGTAACAGCAACAGTAATCATGGTTGATTTTCCAGATGCACCTGCGACGATGACTCCAGCTGAAGCTCTGGCACGAATTTCACCTGCACAAGATGTTTTCAAAGAGATGTCGTATGGAAAGTTGAGCTACAACCTTAAACCGCAACTGAAGTGGTACCGAATGAGTAAGAATTCCACCGAGTACGTAGCTGGTGGTTGGACATTTTTTAAACACAGAGATTACATAAGCGAGGCTGCAAAACTTGCAGACTCTGAAGTTGATTTTAGTAGTACCGATAACTTGATTATTCTGGCCAACCCCGATGCTAAAGGAATGGGATATTCAGGTCCAGCTTTTGCAGCAGTTAGAAACAGTGGAATAACGCTGGATGGGAAGTACATTTCTAATGGAGCAACTTCGGCTTACGATTTAAACAATTGGAAATCTATTTGGCTTAACCACGAAATTTCTCACAGTATGGGCCTTGTCGATTTGTATGCATTCACTTCTAGCAATTCAACAAATAGATATGACGGTCTTCGATTTACAGGCGAGTTTAGCTATATGGGCTTGAGTAGTTATGAGAGTAATTCCCCAAGCTTGTTAGCATTTGAAAGATGGAATCTTGGGTGGATTGAAGATTCCCAAATCGAATGTACGAAGAGTTCTAAGTTAACAAAATTGATTTCGCCAGTTCAGGTTAGTGGCGGAACAAAAGCGATAATTATTCCGATATCAAATACAAAGGCAGTAGTGGTTGAAAGTAGGAGAGCTCTTGGGATTGATAAGGCACTAAGTAAATCTGGTGCCCTGGTGTATGTAGTTGATTCTTCCATTCAGTCTGGCTTAGGTCCTATAAAGGTATTCCCATCCGACTTAGTCAATGACCCACGATACTTAAATGCACCACGGACCACCGGGGAGTCGGTTACCGTTGAAGGTGTAACAATCAAAGTTGTTCAGTCGGATGCATCAGGTGACACAGTAGAGATTACTAAGTAGTAGACCCTAATTTTTTAAGTGCATCTCCGCTAACGCGATAGACCGTCCACTCATCCATGGGGGCTGCCCCTAGGGATTTGTAGAAGTCGATGCTTGGTTGGTTCCAATCCAGAACCCACCATTGCAATCTTTCATACTCGCGTTCTACGCAGATCTTTCCTAACTCTTTTAGGAAAGCTAAGCCGTAACCTTTTCCGCGGTATGCAGGATCTACGTAGAGATCTTCAAGATAGATACCAGGCTTGCCAACCCATGTTGAATAATTGAGGAACCAGATAGAAATACCAACTACCTGGCCGTTGTCTTCTGCAACGTGGCAATAAGCAACAGGATTGTCACTAAATATTGATTGCTCGATCTGCTCAAGCGTCGCTTTGGCTTCCAAGGGGGCTTTCTCATACTCAGCGAGGTCCTTTATGAGCTGAAGTATGCGTGGAGCATCCTCTTTGCGAGCGTATCGAATCATGCCGCAAGTGTAAGGGATTTTATTGACGCTAGATACTTTCTGACATCTGCCCTATTCTTTAGAAACTATGACGAGCTCTTCAAAAGAACCAGAACTGGGTTTACTGCGAACAGAGCAAGTAGATTCAAAGTTCCAGATGCTAGATGTGATGACTGTTTCTGAGTTATTGCAGGCAATGAATGAGAGTGATACTGAGGTACCAAAAGCTGTGTCATTAGTTTTACCTAAAATCGAAAAAGCAATCGATGGCGTTGTCGATCGAATGTTGCAAGGTGGGCGATTGATTTATTTAGGTGCAGGCACATCGGGTCGTCTTGGAGTCCTGGATGCTGCAGAATGCGGACCAACGTTTTCAGTTTCCACAGATCAAGTCGTTGCATTCATAGCTGGTGGTGACTCAGCATTGCGTAGCCCAGCTGAAGGTGCAGAAGACAAACCAGAACTTGGTGCAGCAGATATGAAATCTGCAAATGTTTCTCAACTTGATATTGTTGTTGGTATCGCTGCCAGTGGTCGAACCCCTTATGTACTTGGAGGACTTGAATATGCAAAAAAAGTTGGAGCATTGACTATTGCCATCACTTGCAATCCAAATTCTGAAGCAGGCAAGATTAGCGATCACGCTTTAGATGTTGATTCTGGGCCAGAGCTCTTAGCTGGCTCTACTAGATTAAAATCTGGTACAGCACAGAAAATGGTTCTCAACATGATTTCAACTATTTCTATGGTTCGGCTAGGCAAGACTTTTGGAAATTTGATGGTCGATCTTCAGATTAGTAATGAGAAGTTGCAAGATCGCGCGGTGCGGATTATCGAGAAAGCCACTGGAGCTACAAAACAGGAATCCACGGATGCGCTAAAAGCTTCTGGTCATGAAGTGAAGGTTGCGATCCTGATGCTTCTGCTCAACATCGAGCCTGAAGCAGCACGTGAGCGGTTACTTGCCTCCTCAAACCGCATCCGAGAAGCTCTTAAATAAGACCAATTCGTTACCGTTTTTCCCTTGACCCTTGGGCGTTTGAGCGATAATTTTCACCAACTCAAGTAATCCTTGAAGGTTATTTTCATGAGGGGTTCTGATGACAAAGAGGTCAGCGGTTATGCCAGCACCTGGCAGCAACTTCAGCGACCTTTTGGGTGAAATAAAAAGCTCATTTAACTCATTCCATGCAAGTGAAGCATCAATAGCTAATTGTGTTTTGTCAGACCCGATACGAGTTTCGCAAATGAATATTTCACAACTTGCTGATTTTTCAACAACATCAGTTGCATCAGTTGTTCGATTTAGTAAAGCTATTGGTTACAAGGGTTATCCAGAATTTCGTATGGCTTTAGTGAGCGAGGTAAGCCGACTTGGATTGAACCTTTCGACAGTCGCTGAACTTGATAGTGGAATTACAACAGAAGATTCGATTGAGGAAATTATTCGTAAGATCGCACTAGCAGATTCACGCGCAATTCAAACTACCGCGGAACGTCTAGATGTCACGAGCTTTAAGCAAGTAGTTGATCTTTGGGATAAAGCGCCAACCATTGGAATATTTGGTCTAGCTTCTAGTGGTTACGTTGCAATGGACTTGCAGTTAAAGCTCAATCGTCAAGGTAAGAATGCCGTTGCTTGGAGAGATGCACACACTGCGCTGACATCTGTGTCATTATTAAAAGCCGGAGATTGCTTAGTTGCAATCAGCCATAGCGGAACAACCTTGGATGTCGTTGGAGTTATAGAAGAGTTTAAATCACGCGGGGTAACAATAATTTTGATTACTAATGCGATTAGAAGTACAGCAACTGCGCTTTCAGATGTTGTTCTTCACACATCCGCTCGGGAAACCACCTTCCGAAGCGGCGCGACATCAAGTCGTATCGCACAACTAACGGTGGTTGATTGTCTCTGTGTCGCATTGGCACAGAGAAACTGGAGCGGCACAAAGTCAGCTCTGGATCAATCCAGAACGGCCGTGGGAAGCCGCTCCGGTAAAAAGATAGAAGGCAACGAGGGTGTTCTTCTGTCGCCAACCAAGTCCCGCACAAGAGGAGGAAATAAGTGAAAATCGCATCTCGCCGCCTACGCGGCTTGGTTGCAGCAGCACTCGCTGTTTCAGCAATCGCTGTTCCAGTAGTTACTGCGCTACCAGCAAGCGCTAACACAGAGTTAACATTCTGGAGTTGGCGCACAGAAGATAAGGCTTTCTATGAAGGTCAAATCACAAAGTTCGAATCAAGAAATCCAGGAATCAAGGTTAAGTTCACTCCGTATCTAAATACTGAGTACAACGCAATTGTTTCTACTGCTCTTACAGCAGGTAAGGGTCCAGACATCATTCAGATGCGTCCATACGGTGGAATGGCAAACCTTTCTGACGCAGGTAACTTCATGGCGTTAACAACAAAGGATGTTCCAGCACTAGGAAAACTTCAGGCAGGAATTCTTGCAGGAGCTCAGGGTTATCTAGACAAGAAGCAGTACGGCTTCCCATACGCGATCTCTGCAATGGGAATCTTCTACAACCCAGATCTACTTGCAACAGCTGGAGTAAAAGCTCTTCCTACAAACTGGGATCAGCTCATGAATGCATTTAAGAAGGTTAAGGCTGCAGGAATTCTTCCACTCGGTAACGCCGGTGGAAATGGACCAGCTCTTGAACAACTTCATGCATCTGTTGGACCAACTTTCTATGGTGGAACTCAGTTCTTCAATGATGTTGCAGCTGGAAAGAAGACATTCACAGATAAGGCGTATGTGGCAAGCCTCAAGGCTGTAAAGGACCTAGCTCAATACATGCCTGCTGGCTTTGAAGGTATTGATTACAACACTGCACGTGGACTTTTCGCTAACGAAAAGGCTGCGTTCTACATTGGTGGAAACTATGAGCTCGGATACTTCCGTAGCTTGAACCCATCATTGCAAGCAGGATGGATTCCTCCGGTTGCAAAATCACCAGGTGCTAAGAAGTATGTCTCAACTTGGGCAGATGGCGCATATGCAATTAACGCAAAGACTGCAAATAAAGCTGCATCAATCAAGTTCCTAAACTTCCTAGCTTCAAAGGAGTTTGGACAAGCTTTGGTTGATGAGATTGCATTCATCCCAACAGCTCCATTCGTTAAAATCACAGATCCAGTAGTGAAGGCGATTAACACAGGTCGCACTTCACTTGGAACTCCATTCTTGAACGTAGTTGGTTTCCGTTATGCGACACCAACAAGTTCAAATATCCTGCAGCCTGGCTTCCAGAAGTTGATCACTGGTGGCACAACTCCCGAGCAACTAGCGAAGGATGTTCAGACAGCTGTAGCTTCTTGGTACGCACCACAAAAGGGTAAGAGCTAAGAAATCAAACATTGGGCGCAGGAAAAACCCTGCGCCCAATGTTTTCTTATTTAAAAAGGAGTCATTCAGTGGCTGTAACAGGGTTAAAGAGAGAGCAACGCAAATACATTGCGCTGCTACTAACTCCTGCAATCTTGACAATATTGGTGTTCACGACTGTCCCAGCGGTTACAACACTTAGCTACGCATTTTTTAAGTGGGAAGGATTTCAGCGAGGGGGCTTTGCTGGTCTAGCCAATTTCCAACGTTTGTTTGATTATCCTTTTAAAGATCAATTCCTTATGGCGCTTCGCCACAATACACTTGTATTCATTGCAATTATGATTTTACAAACTTCTTTAGGATTGCTTATTGCTTACTCACTATTTAGGTTAAAGCGTGGACAAAGGTTTTTTAGAACGGTGACATTTCTGCCAGTGATCTTTTCTCTGGTGGTAGTCGGTTACATGTGGCAGGTAATGCTTGATCCCTACTACGGACCAATTAATATGATCATTAATGATTTAGGTTTTGAGTCTTTAGCTAAGCCCTGGCTGGGTAGCATGAGCACGGCGCTGCCCACTCTTGTCTTTATTAATCTATGGCGTTGGGTTGGATTCCCAGCGATTATTTTTCTGGCAGGTTTGAATGCCATTAATCAGGAGTATTTGGAAGCCGCCCGCATTGATGGCGCAAGCGAGGGCCAAATCTTTCGAAAGATTATGTTCCCGCTACTTGCGCCATCAATGACGATTATTACCATCCTTACTTTTATTGGTGCGTATGAATGGTTTGATCTTCCATTTGTGATCGGTGGTTCTAATGGAAATCCCGCCGGCGCAACTGACACTTTGGCACTTATGTTTTACAGGCTTTCTTTTGGGTCAGTCGATTCAAATGCCAATGAAGTGGGTGTTGGTTCAGCCCTAGGAGTGTTTATTTTCGTAATTGTTGGTTTAGGCGCCGGAATTGGACAGCACTTCCTACGTAAGCGCGAGGTAGAGCAGTGATAGCGATGCTTTCCTCTAGGTTGTTTTTCAAGTCTGTCTTATTGATTAATGCATTTATGGTGCTCTTACCCGTGTTTTTCTTATTCAATTCTGCACTTCGAGAAACAAATAGTTTTGCATCAAACCCTTTCTCTCTGGCAAGAGATCCACATTGGGAGAATTTTCAACAGGTTTGGTCTGATGGAGCCTTCGCAACTTATCTAAAGAATTCACTGATCGTCACGGGTGGATCACTAATAGTGATTCTTATTTGTGCACTTGGTGCCGGATTTATTCTTGGTCGCTATAATTTTAAAGGTAATGCATTAATTTTTGGTTTTATTCTGACAGGCATGCTCATTCCGGCAAAACTTGCGATTCTTCCGCTCTTTATTCAATTGAAATGGATGAATCTTCTAGATTCCCACATTGGTTTGATTTTGGTTTACTCATCAGGGGCACTGCCTGCAGCTGTATTTATCATGAGTGGATTTTTTCGATCGCTTCCTTCAGATTTAGATAACGCAGCTCGAATTGACGGTGCTTCAGAGTTCCAACTTTTGACTCGCGTTCTAGTTCCACTTGTTCGCCCTGGAATGGCGATTGTCGCCATTTATTCTGCGATTCCGATCTGGAATGACTTCTTCCTACCTTTAGTATTTTTGCAGAGTCCGGAAAATAAGACGATCATGCAAGGGTTAACGGTCTTCTTTGGGCAGTACGCATCTCAGTGGGGAGTGCTCTTTGCGGGCCTCACCATGGCTGCCTTGCCGCTAATTATTCTTTATTTAATTCTTTCCGAGCAGTTCATCAAGGGATTAACCGCCGGCGCTGTGAAAGGCTAAGGCATGAACTTTTTGGGAATCGATGCAGGTGCTTCAGCTACGAAGTGGGTGTTGATTAATGACAGTCACACTGTAGCTTCAGGTCGATGCGAAGCAATGGATGGGCACATCTATCGTGAGGCATCATTAGAGCGCATGAGAAGAGTTCTAAGTGAGATTTCACAGGAGATCAAGAATTTCAAAGTTTCAGCTGTTTACATGGGCATAACCGGTGTAATTCAGGATGGCTCAATAGAAAAAGAGATTAAATCTTCTTTTAAATCTCCATCAACAGTTGTTTCGGATATTGAACTTGCCTACAGAGCGAATTTTGCAGACGGTGAGGGAATTTTGTTGTATGCAGGCACAGGATCAGTTGCTTATGCAATTAATGAAAATTCTGAATCACATAAAATTGGTGGCTGGGGATATCTGCTTGGCGATGAGGGTGCAGGATATTGGATTGGTAAAGAGGCAATTCGACTCTCAATTTTTAAAATTGAAAATAAAACTAAAATCAACGAAGGCTCGCTTTCAGATCGAATTCTTAAGGAAATTCAAGCAGCTGATTGGAGCGCCATTAAAGCCTTTGTCTATTCAAAGGACCGCGCTGAAATTGCAGCTTTGAGCAAGATTGTCGATCAAGCCGCAGAAGCTGGTGATGCTGAAGCAATTTCTATTTTAAAAAAAGCAGCTGGGCATTTAAGTGATTTGGTAAATCGTACAGATGGTGTTCTCTTACGAAAGTCTTTACCGGTGAAATTTACTGGTGGAATAAGCGGGTCAAAGATTTTGTACGCAGAGCTTGAAAAGTTTCTTCGTATGCGAGTGTCTATATCAACAGTTGATATCGCCTTAAGGGCAGCAGAGCTTGCTCGTTAGGGAAGTTTTTTACCAGGATTTAGAATGCCTGAAGGATCTAGTAATTTCTTAATCCCTCTTTGAATTTCAATCACAGAGTGCGAGATTTCATCAGTAACTAATTCACGCTTAATCGAACCGATCCCGTGCTCACCACTTGCTGATCCACCTAGAGATTGAGCGATTCGCACGATCTCAGAAAAAGCCAATTTTGCACGTTTTTCACCTTCAGGGTCGCCGTGATCATGAACGATGGTTGGGTGCATATTTCCATCGCCTGCATGACCAAAGATTCCAATTGTTAAATTATGTTTCACAGCTAATTGCTCAACTAAACCGACAAACTCGGCAATTTTGGTAACCGGCAGAGCGACGTCATCAAGAAGTGTCGCGCCAAGACGCTCTAGAGCGGGATATGCCAGTTTTCGAACCCGAATTAAGTCTGCTGCATCGCTGGCATCAGTTGAAAACATTCCATCGATCATCCCATGTGACTGACAAGTGGCTACTGAGGCATCTCCAAGTTCAAAGTTTTCATCCAGTTGCATCAACAAAATAGAACCGGCAACCTCAAAGCCAAGTGGATGCCATTCCTCAACAGCTTTTAAAGTAGTTTGATCAATTATTTCCAGCATTGAAGGTCGATACTTTAGCAACTCTGTTGAAGCTGCAGCAGCCTGACTGATGTTTGGAAAAGTCGCAATGAGTGTTGCAGGTGACTTTGGACGTGGCACGATATTGACAGTAATTTCCGTAACGATACCTAATGTTCCTTCAGAGCCAATGAATAGATGCATTAAATCCAATGTGGTCACAAACTTTTTAGTTGCTTTCCCGACTTCGATAACTTCACCAGAAGACAAAACAACTTTTAATGCCCGAACATGGTGAGAGGTGACTCCATATTTAACACAACACATCCCACCTGCATTTGTTGCAACATTTCCACCTAAGGTGGACCAATCACGGCTGGCAGGATCAGGTAGGTAGGCCATCCCAAACTCTTTAACTGCGGTGTCTAGATCTAAATTGATCACACCTGCTTGAACTCTTGCAAGTTGGTTCGCTGGGTCAATTTCAATTATCTGATTCATTTTTTCTAGCGAAATAACTAGCGATTTCGAATCAGCATTTGCTCCGCCTGATAATCCGCTACCTGCGCCACGGGTTACTACTGGAATTTTTCTTTCTGAACAAAAAGCCAATGCCTTTGAAATCTCTTCAGTTGTGCGAGCTAACAACACTGCGGCAGCCGGAGAGTATAAAGCGAAAGGTGCTTGATCTTTGGAGTATGTAGAGGTGATGTCCGGGTCGGTTATAAGTGAAACACCCAAGTGACTTTCAAGCTCTGCAACGAAACTCATTGTGGCAGTCTATAACGACGTCGGGGAAGTGCCTGAATTAATTGGTCTTCAAGCAGTGTTTTCAGGGCTTTTTCAACTTGTGATTCTTCAGGCCACAGTTTCTTTATGGCAGATTCAGTGAGTGATTCATTGTCACGAAGTGCCTGAACAATTGTTCCGCGGCACTTGCGATCTGTGCCATGCCAGTCCTGTGACTTTCTAACCAGCTCTGTTTTTGGATAGCCATTTTTGCGCCAATTACATTGACCAATGATTGGACACAGTTCGCATGCTGGATTCTTTGATGTGCAAACAAGTGCGCCAAGTTCCATGGTTGCAGCAGCCCACACATGTGCATTCTTAGTTGGCAAAATTGCCAAGTGTCTAGCTTTTTCTCTAGCAGTTGGTGCTGGCTTTGGATGCTCTTGCCCATCTATTGCACGCACAAGCAAACGTCTTATGTTTACATCCATGACTAATGAACGCTGCTCAAAAGCAAAAGCTGCAATTGCTGCTGCGGTGTATTCGCCAATACCGGGTAGCAATCGCAAAGTTTCTTGATCTTCCGGAACTTTGTTGTTGAAATCTTCAGCGATGATTTGTGCGGCTGCATGTAAACGAAGTGCCCGCCGTGGATATCCCAACCTGCCCCAAGCTGTGATTACCTGTGCTGGTGTTGCCTTAGCTAAATCTTTAGGAGTTGGCCAGCGCTCCATCCATTCCTGCCATTTAGGAAGAACGCGGTTAACTGGAGTTTGTTGCAACATGTATTCACTGACCATCACACCCCAAGGGGTTGTATTTCTCCACGGAAGGTCGCGCTTGTTTTTCTTAAACCAATTAACAATTGGTTTTTCTAACGAACTCATTCGCCGTTGATTTTTACCCGTTTTAGCGCAGCATCTAGCCGTGAAACTTCTACGATCTCCATGCCATCAATCTTTGTATCTGACCCAGTTGGAACTAGTGCGCGTTTAAAACCAAGTCGGTAGGCCTCTTGAAGTCTGCGGTTTACGCCACTTACCTTGCGAATTTCTCCGGCTAATCCAACTTCACCTATTGCCACCAAATCTGCTGGAAGGGCTAAACCCTTGGCAGCTGATGCAACCGCTAATGCCAAGGCTAAATCAGCTGCTGGTTCAGTCATTTTCATACCGCCAACTGTTGCTGCGTAGACATCACGTCCGCCAACCCTAATGTTTGCCCGTAGTTCTAGAACTGCAAGGGTCATTGATGTGCGGGCAGAATCCAAACCAGAGACAACTCGTCGAGCATTTCCATAATCATTTTCACGTCCTGCAGAAACTAGCGCTTGAATTTCAGCTAATAATGGACGGCGGCCTTCAAGAGTGACTGTTACACATGTTCCAGGAACTGGTTCTGCATGTCGAGAAGTAAATAAACCTGTTGGATCCAGCACAGATTCGATTCCGGTGTCACTTAAATCAAAACATCCAACTTCATCAGATGCACCAAAACGATTTTTGATTGCCCGAATCAAACGAAGACGTGAATGGCGTTCACCTTCAAACTGCAAAACAACATCAACGATGTGTTCTAGTAAGCGAGGGCCTGCAATTGATCCATCTTTTGTCACGTGACCAACTAGAAGCAAGGTAATGTCACGATCTTTGCAAATACGAATCAACGCACCTGCAACTTCGCGAACTTGCGTAACACCACCAGGTGCGCCATCTGCTGCAGAGCTACCAATGGTCTGCACAGAGTCAATGATTAGCAACTGTGGCTTAACAGAATCAATGTGAGCAATTACCGCGCCTAGATCTGTTTCGGATGCAAGGAATAATTGCGGATCAATCGCGTTGATTCGCTCGGCGCGAAGTCGAACTTGGGATGCGGATTCTTCACCACTTATGTATAGCGCTGGAATTCCCTTTGCTGCAGTTTGTGCTGCAACTGAAAGTAAAAGCGTTGACTTACCAACACCGGGTTCACCAGCAAGCAAAATCGCAGCTCCTGGAACTAATCCACCACCAAGTACGCGGTCTAATTCTGTGACACCTGTTGGACGAGCATGAGCCGCGGATAGATCTACATCGCCAATAGGTGTTGCTTTAGCGGTTACATTTCCTGCAACAAGTGAAAGTTTTTTAGGTGCAGCAATCTCTTCAACAGATCCCCACGCTTGGCATTCACCGCAACGACCAACCCATTTTTGGGATGTCCAACCGCACTCGGTGCAGCGGAACGGTTCTTTTTCTACCTTGGCCATGAGGTAACCCTATGACAAGGGGCTGACTATTTCTTCTGGGCAGCCAATGTTGCTGGATGCTGGATGATAAATAGTGGAAGCGAGCGGGCAGCAGCATCACGAATGTGTTCCATTCGGACATCGCACAAACGAGCTAATTCAGCGTAGGCATCCTTGCCCATCAAGAGTTCAAGTTCATACTTGTTGGAGATATAAACAGGTTGTGTGCCAACGTGTGCATCGCTGTTACTTGTGCAATACCAATCAAAGTCATCTCCGCCATCGCCCCATGCAAGGCGCTCGTATTCACCAATGACGGTAACTGAATATTCACGTTCACCGTATTCACGAGTTTCAAAGCTACGACGCAAAGGCAACTGCCAGCAAACATCGGGCTTGGTATCGGCGAAGTGCTTTCCATCGCGTTGTGCAACATGGTGAAGCACGCAACCAAATGTTCCGGTGAAACCTTCTGCTTCATAACCTTTGCGGTTTAAGAAAATACAACCATCTTCAACGCGACGAGTCTTTCGTTCGCCATCTTCATCTTTTTCTGAAATTCGTAGTGGTCCACCCGGCTTCTTAGGGCGAGCTTCGTTGTAGAACTGCCACATGTCTGGAGTTAAATATGCCGCAGCTTTAATTGTCCGTGCTTCATCATCTTCATCCGAATACATCGCACCTTCAGTGCAACACCCTGAATTTGGCTGATTCTTAAAGACACCTTGGCAACCATCGCCATAAATACAAGTCCAATAGGAAGTTAACCAAGTGAGATCGCACTTAAAGATTGTTTCTGCATCATTAGGGTCAAAGAATTCCACCCAATCACGCGCAAATCCTGCTTTAACTTCTGACATAGTCGCAGAGCCTACAGGCATAAAGGATAGACTTGTTACATGAATCAGCAATCAAAGGTTGCCGTGATCGGTGCCGGTGTAATGGGTGAGGCCCTTGTAGCCGCTTTGATTTCATCTGGTGTTAAGTCTGATCACATCACAATCTCCGAAAAGCGTGAAGATCGTGCACAAGAGTTGATATCGAAGTATTCAATCAAGGCTTCATCCCTTACTTCCAATGTTTCAGCTGCTGATGCACTGTTATTGGTCGTAAAGCCACAAGATATGGCAACTGTTCTTGAAGAAATAAAGGGTTCTATTAATCCAAATACAGTCGTGATCACTTTTGCTGCTGGCAAGACAATTTCATTCATTAGCAAAGCTTTGGGTACTGCAAATCCAGTAATTCGGGTAATGCCAAATACTCCAACTTTGGTAGGAAAAGGAATGGCAGCTGCCTCAATGGGTGTTGGGGTCACAGATGCGCAGCGTGATTTTGTTCTTGGTTTTCTCGCAGCAACAGGTAAAGTCATTGAAGTTTCAGAAGATTTGCAAGATGCAGTAACTGCCACCAGTGGTTCGGGGCCAGCTTATTTCTTTGCTTTTGTGGAAGCCATGGTTGCTGGAGCAAAAGAGTTGGGGCTTTCTGAAAATGATGCGACAACACTTACAGTTCAGACAATTCTGGGAGCAGCGCACTTGCTTGAAGAATCTGGAAAAAGTGCAACAACTTTGCGCGAAAATGTAACAAGCCCTAATGGCACAACCGCTGCAGCCCTTGAATCTTTTGGCAATGACAATTTGAATTCTATGGTTGCTAAAGCCATGAAGGCGGCCCGCGATCGTTCGCAGGAATTAGCGTGAAACGCTTACTTTCCTTTGTATTAGTTGCAGCTTTTCTTTTCACTCCCGCAGCACACGCCGCCCCAAAAAAGATTGCCGTCAAACCACTTCAATTACTAACAACTGTCGGCACACCTGATGAAGTAAGTGGAGTAGTGGTTTCTGGAAAAACCTTGATTGTCTACGGCAGTAAAGCTGCCAAAGCATATGCACGCGCAGTTGATACAACGGGAAAAGAGTTGTGGAACCTGCCTTTAGATCAATCCGCAGCTTCAATTGCAACTGCTGCAGCCGTTGATTCAGCAGGAGATATTTGGATTGCTGGAGCTACGCCTTTAGCTTTGGGTTTGGTGTCGCCAAGTCCTACAGCAACTCCAGTTAATCCAGACAACGCATCGGTCTTACCAAATACTGCTGTTGGTAATTTGCAAGCGGTCACGTTGTGGAAAGTTACAGCTGCAGGCGTTCTTGCTGCTACAAACACCTTGCCAACAAGTTCAGTTGTTTTGCCAACAGCCATCGCAGTCGATCGAAACGGTGCATCGATTGTTGGAATTTTTGGAACTAACAAAGGCAGTTCAGGATTCTTTGTAAATACTGACAATGCTGGGTTATTTGGCAAACTTCTACAGATTGGATCTGTTTCGACAACTGCTGACGCGGTTGTTCGTCATACAGATGGAAGTTTTACGGTTGCCGGTTCAAGTAGTGAAACCTTGGCAGGTAAGAAAGTTGCTGGAATAACAGATGGCGTGCTCATTAAGATTTCTAAAGCGCTAAAGATCACTAACGTAGTCCGAAGTTCAGCGGTTAAAGGAAAACGAATTTGGAACAGCGCAACATCTACCTTGCTATTGGGTGGAGAAGTTATTGCTGGTGGAAAAATAGAGGCCGCAGTAACCAAATTTTCAACATCATTTGCTCCTGCGTGGACCTATCGCTTTCCATCTACTGGCCCGGTAATAACAGTGGGATCAACACATGCGTTCTTTATTTCAACCGGTTCAATAGCTCAACTGAACTGGAATCCAAAGGTTGCGACACCGTTGCTTGTGACCTTTGGTGCAAAGGGCGCGATTGTGGCGGCAGATAGTGGGCCAGCAGGCCAGAAAGAAGTACTTGGAACGGTACTTTCAAAGGAGTTAGGGGTTTTGGTGGTCACATCAAGCGCAGATACGGTTTCGATTTTTACCCTCATTCCGCGGTAACCTAAACCCCCGCACACATAGTGCGTACATTAGAAATGAGAGCGTGACATATGGGTTCCGTAATTAAGAAGCGACGCAAGCGCATGGCGAAGAAGAAGCACAAGAAGCTTCTGAAGAAGACTCGCATTCAGCGCCGTAACGCTAAGTAATAAATTACGGTTTAAGAAGTGCAAGCTTTCCATTAATTGTGGCAAGCACATACTTGGTTTTGTTAACAGTCACCCAAGCGCTCTGAGTTGGTTCAGGGCCTTGGGTGCTGCTAACTAAACGGATAGCAGATTGGCCAAGATCCCGCTTGCTTGTATCTAGAGCACACAATCTTTCTTGGCAGTTGAAAATAATCGTTTTTCCATCAGTCGCCAAATATTTGTCTGGTGTACCAAAGTTTTCGGTGGTTAACTTATAAATCTTGGTGGAATCTTTCAGCCAAGTCCAGCGAACTTGATCAGGCTTTGGAGTAGAGGCTGCAGAAGCGGCCAACCACGTTGCAAATACACCTGATGTAGATCTAGCTAAAGCAACATCAAATCCAAATACCAAAGCATCTTCAGTTGAAACATCAAGTGTTTGATATTGCCATGCCATTGGATCAATTGCTGCTCGAGTTGCAACTCGAACAGCACCCGAAGTTATTTCCTTCTTCTGATTCATTGAAACAACTGAATCATAAGCAACATATGTTGTATTGCCATCAAAAACTGCCTGAATATGGAAGCCAACATCTCCAGTTGTTCGACCATCACTTTTGCGATCGCCATCTACTAATTCATAACGCCAAGAACTTCCTCGGGATTTAACTGCACCCAGCAAAACACCTTGTGATTCATCACGATAAAAGACTTGGATGGCACTAGCCGAAGCAACACAGGCGTTAGCGACACTTACGTCGCTAGATGTGCGGACACGAACCGGATCCTCATAATTGTTTACAGAAGGTCCATTTCCATCGACAGTTTCAAAGGTAAAGATTCGGCCATTAAAAGTTGAGTAACGAAGATCTTTTTCGGTGGCATCGGTGTAAAACATGTGCAAAGTTTGCTTAAGCCCACTGCCGTTAACGCACATGCTTATCGCACCTGAAAGATTGTGAGATGTTCGCCCACCGCTGCCACCAGCACCATCAACAGTAACTTTTTTCCAAACCTTGCCATCAAAAGTTGCAAGTTTCAGATCACCGCTCTTGGTATCTGTGTATGCGATTGCTGGTCTTCCATTAAAGGTAGTACTTGCAACAGTTTTTCCATCAGCGGTGCTATCTAGAACAGAACTACTCCAAGCAGGCTGAGGTGTCACTGGTTTTGTGATCGCCGGTTCAGAGTTGCCCAGAGAATTTCGAGCAACAACGCTAAATGTGTAGGAAGTTCCGTTCTTTAAACCGGTCATAAGAACGGGACTGGATAGTGACTTCTTTTCAGCACCAGTCTTTAAATTCTTAACAAGGTACTCCGTAACTTGTGATGTACGTAGGTTTGCTGGTGGATCAAAAGCAACTAGGGCCGATGAATTAGCGGTAAATGCTTGTGCATTACGTGGTGAGAATGGAAGGTCAGTTGCGATTCCAGCGGGTGGCTTATTGCGCATATCTTCCATCATTGCAAGCAATAGCGGACCCGGCTCCTTAAATATTTCACCTGGATCAAGGTTTGGCGTCATCACCGAATCAAGTCCTGCTTTTGAGAAAGTAGCTTCATCAAGGTGTGAAGTTGATGATCCAGCTTCGTATCGCTCAGGTGTGTACATCTTTGGCTTCACGCCGCCATTAGCTTTTATTCCAAGCGCGCCGTTCCAAACCAATGAAGTTGTTAATGCGTTTCCAAGTTCTTTGGATGGTGTTGGAAGATCGGCTAGTCGACGACCATCACTTGTCTGAAGATAAGCATCAAAAGGGGTTGGCTGATCCAAACTTCCTAAACCAAAGAAAGGGTCATAAGCATCATTAGAGAGAAAGCCAAGGCCATGGCCTAATTCATGCAAGAAAACAGATTGCAAGTCATATTCATTACCTGTCGGAATACCGTCTCCTCTGGAATTCCATTGCGCCGCTGAGTTAACTTGAATAACAATCTCTGGATTCTTTTTATCTAGATCTCTTCCAGCCAAAGCATTTGCAAGAGCTGAGGGATACCACAGCGAAGGGTCTGGAGCGCCAGAAAAAGCTGAAAAGAAACTTCCTGGTCGTGCGCTACCTAAAACACCCCATGAGCTTGAACGTCCCCATGAAGCATCAACTGAAATAACCACTGAAGATTTAAAGTTTGCAGACCACACATCGATAGCGGTCTGCACCTCTTTCTTGGCCCATTCAGGAAAATTGTTGTACTTAACTTGGAAGTTAGATTTAACTTCCAGATTCTTACTTCGTGTTGGAGTTGGTTTTGAATTTGTTGGTTCAGTGCCTGCATAGATATGCCCCCAGTTTGTTGCCGGTATCTGCTTAAATGAAAGTGCAGGGGTAGCGGGAGCGGTTAATAAACCAAGAATCAATGCGCCAGCAAGGGCAAATGGCCCCATTCTCTTTATGCGCATCATGGTCACACGCTATCAGGGCTCTTCGTGTGGTTTAAGGTCAGGGGTAGGAATTACCAATTCTCTATGCAAATTGGCAGGGTCGAAAGGGCGAATTAATGACCGTCGTGACAATTTATGGCCGAACTGGTTGCCATCTTTGTGAAGATGCATTAAAGGTTTTACAGTCCCTCAAAGATGAATTGAATTTTGAGATCAAAGAAATCTTGATAGATGGAAATGACGAATTACAAAGTTTGTATGGTGAACAAATTCCAGTCACACATATTGATGGAATTCACCATGACTATTGGCGCGTAGACCCAGAAAGATTTAGATCTTCCCTTGAAAAACATCGTCAGCGTCAATAATTTTGTAGCTATAACCCTGCTCGGCTAAAAAACGCTGGCGATTTTGTGCAAAGTCTTGATCGATAGTGTCACGTGAAATCACTGAATAAAACTTAGCTCCACGACCATCAGACTTTGGGCGCAAGATTCTGCCCAAGCGCTGTGCTTCTTCTTGGCGGCTACCAAATGCCCCAGAGACCTGAATCGCAATGGTTGCGTCGGGTAAATCGATCGAAAAGTTTGCAACTTTAGAAACCACTAAGCACTTGATCTCACCCGACCTAAACTTGTTAAACAATATTTCCCGCTCTTTGATGGGAGTTTCACCTTTGATGAGCGGGGCACTCAAAACTTCGGAAAGTTCATCAAGTTGATCAATGTATTGACCAATAACTAAAACTTGATCGTCAACATGTTTTTCTACCAAAGCTTCGACAACGTCACGCTTGGTACGAGTAGTTGCACAGTTTCTGTATCGATTTTCAGGTTCGGCAGTTGCATATGCAAGACGTTCAGTTTCGGTCAGATTAACTCGAACTTCTATACATTCAGCTGGAGCGATGTACCCCTGAGCTTCAATCTCTTTCCAAGGAACATCAAATCTTTTTGGTCCAATAAGTGAGAAAACTTCGCCTTCCATGCCATCTTCTCGTACTAATGTCGCAGTTAACCCCAGACGACGGCGAGATTGAATATCTGCAGTGAAGCGAAAGATCGGTGCTGGTAGCAAGTGAACTTCATCGTAAATAATTAAGCCCCAGTCATATGAATCAAAGAGATCTAAATGGGCATAAACCCCGTTCTTCTTCTTTGTCATGACTTGGTAAGTTGCAATAGTTACGGGGCGAATCTCTTTCTTTGACCCTGAGTACTCGCCAATTTCATCTTCGTTTAAAGTTGTGCGCTTTAGTAATTCATCACGCCATTGACGTGCTGCAACCGTATTGGTAACCAAGATTAATGTTGTTGCTTTGGCATGTGCCATCGCTGCTGCTCCGACAATAGTTTTTCCGGCACCACATGGAAGAACAACTACACCTGAGCCACCATGCCAAAAACCTTCAGCCGCCAATTCTTGGTAAGGGCGGATCTTCCAATCCTTTTGAACCAAACTAATGTCATGGGCTTGCCCATCCACATAACCTGCAAAATCTTCGGCTGGCCAACCTAATCGCAATAGCGATTGTTTAATCTGCCCACGTTGACTTGGAAGAACCGTAATTGTTTCTGCATCGATTCGTGCACCAAGCAGAGGGGCAATTTTCTTTGCGCGAATAACTTCTTCAAGAACTGCGGTATCGGTTGTAATCAAGATCAATCCATGAACTGGATCCATTTCAAGTCGCAATCGTCCATACCTAGACATGGTTTCGGCAACATCAATAAGAATTGAATGAGGTACTGCGTAACGTGAATACTTAATGAGAATATCGATCACTTGTTCTGCATCATGACCTGCAGCGCGTGCATTCCACAATCCAAGTGGAGTCAAACGATATGTATGAATGTGTTCGGGTGAGCGCTCTAGTTCAGCAAAAGGTGCAATCGCTCGTCGACATTCAACTGACATTGGATGGTCGATATCGAGCAGAAGCGTCTTATCGCTCTGAACAATTAATGGACCATCACTCATTAAGTAAATCCTTTATTAGCGCATTTAATAATCGGCTGCGATCTTCAAGGGTACTGATGTCCACCCATTCGTGCGCGGCGTGAGCCCCAGCTCCAACTGCGCCAAGACCATCTAGAACTTGTGCACCAGCTGCGGCAGCAAAGTTTCCATCGCTGGCACCGCCTACAGATGCGTGACCCAGAGGCGGCATTCCAAGTGATTGAGCAACTTTTTCTGCACGCTCGTACAGAGCCATGGTTGATGAAGTTTCAAGTGGAGGACGGTTCAAACCGCCGGTGATTTCATAACGTGTAGCTGAGTTAACTGGCTTTAGACCTTTGATTGCAGCATCCACGCGTTGAAGATCTGTCATTGAAAATGAACGGATATCAATATCAAGAACTGCTAAGTCAGGAACAGTATTTGTGGTGTTGCCAGCATGTAATGTCGTTGGAACAACAGTTGTTCCATGATCTGAGTTTTCCAATGCAACAATTGCTAAAACCGCATGTGCAATTTCAGTTGTCGCATTAACACCCTTTTCTGGTTCCAGACCTGCATGTGAAGCCTTGCCATGAATCTTCACCTGATACATCGCTGTACCTTTTCTACCAGTCTTTACTTTTCCATCCAGTGTCGCTTCTAAAACTAAAACTGCTTTAGCTTTGGCTGAAATCTCTTTAATAAACTCTTTGCTTGTTGCACTGCCAGTTTCTTCATCAGTTGTTGCAATCAGTGCTGCCTTGCCGGTGATTCCCTTCATCGCATATAAAGCTTGAATGAATCCTGCTTTCATATCGAAAACTCCCGGCCCACGTGCTGCGTTGCCTTCGACCTGCCACAAAGGTTGAAATGAGCCTTTTGGCCACACGGTGTCTAAATGTGCAAGCACAACAACTTCAGGAGTTGCAGAACCCCACCAAAAAACTGGACGACCATTTACTTCACGAATCTCGGCAGCTTTTCCTAAAACACGTGTTGCTATTTCATTTGCTAAAGCGATGACATCGCGGCATGCCTGAAGATCTTGCGTTGGTGATTCCAACTTAACTAACGCTTCGAGGTCGGCCAACATGGGATAAGTCTATAGCGGAGCTACGCCGGTGATACGTGGAATTCTGAAGGATTGGACCTCACCCGTTGCATGGTCCTTGGCAATTAAGGCTCCAGCGCTAATTCGGATGGGATCAATTATTCGATGTGTAACTCCACCATTGTTATCGGCATAGCCAATAGAGAGCGTCTTTTCATCAGTGATGTATTGATTGAGAATTTCCATTGTTTCATTTGCGGTAGTGCGTGGAAGTTGCCCTAACGCTTCACTTGCTACTTGGCGAAGTCTGGATTGACGATGTGTTGATTTTTCACCAGTGCGCAAGACTCTTATTGCAGCACCGATCACTTCTGGCGTTGGTATTTCAATTTCACCAATGATGCGTGGGGGTCTTGGCTTAGCTAATGAACGATTAGATCGTGGCCCAGTCAAAATCATTCCATTGGCAGACTCTCCGGCAGGTAAGTAACCAGCTTCTCTTAAGACTCGCATGGCATCTGTTGCATCCATGTCACAAATAACAACTTCGGGTGCGATTCGTCGAAGCGAAAGAATTTCGAGTTTCTTGTCATTCATAATTTGAGAAATCAATGCTGTGTCTTCGCAGCGAATAAATGAGGATGTATTTCCAACTCGCAATTTTCCATGCTTCTTTGCTACATCGGCAATCAAATATTCAAGTGGCTGCGGCATTGGTGTTTTTGAAGTCTTGGTAAGAAAACTCTTAATCTCATCACCGGTTTTGCCATGATCTAAGGCTCGGCGAATTGTTGCCTCAGTAAAGCGATAAACAGTTGCACCACCACGACTTTCAATTTCAGCAATCATTGCTAGGGCTTGAGAAATTTCGTGTTCTAGCGGCCCAGGAGCAATCGCTGTGTTGTCACTTTGAATCAAAATATGATCTACCGTTTTTGGAAGATCCTCATTAATTGAACTGAGGTCATCGCCATTTAAAAATTCCAAACCAAACTTAGAAATCGCACCTTGTCCAGTAATTCCAAGCCATTCAGCTTCCCGCAGCGTCCATTCAGCTAATTCCTCTTGTAATGACGAGTTTCTGCGCACGGGAGCTCGCCAAGAAATCACATCTTTGAAACTCTTCCATTCAGGTGCGATTCCAGCATTTTCACGCAACAGATCTAGGGTTAAAGCCCGCACGCGAGCTGCGTTAACTCTGTCCAGTTCGGGGCCAAGTGCAGCAACATTCTTAGCTTCTACGCGACCTACTAATCCACTCACGCGAGAAGTTATTAACCATTGAGACGCCAACATTTGCCAACGATCGGCCGGGGTTTGCATTAACCAGATATCAAATTTATTGCTTGGAAGGATTCTTTCATCGCCATCAATACTGACAAGGGAAGCTAGGTAAGCAAGTTCTGCAATAAATGCCGTGCAAGATTCATCCACACCTAAATGAGTTGAGATTACTTTCAAATCTCTAACTCCAAGCCCTCCAGCTCTTAATGCATCAGCAGGTTCATCAGCCCAGAAATTAAGTAACTCTTCAACCCAACGAAGGACAGTAGATACATTTGCAATTGCCGCGAGATTTACTTGTTTCTCATCGCGCTTGCTACCCTTTAACTGAGGTTGATTGATAAATCGCTCTTTATGAACTTTGCCTCCGCGTAGATGAATCGCAACTTCGCGAGTCAAGATCACTGTTCGTTGATCAAGCGGAACAAGAAATTTCTTTTCCAAAAGCCAAGCAACTCCGGGGCCTGGATTTTTAATGTCACCAACGCTTCCACGTGGCGGCCCCCACGTTAAGCGATCTAAAACTTTCTTTGCATCCGCTGGTGCACCATCGAGTTCTTTTAAGTTTAATTTGGCCAAGGATGCAGGCCCTAGTCCAGCTGGTTCTGCGCCCATAACTTCGCGTAACTGTGTTGGTAAACGCATTCCATCTTCAGATGGGTAGATCAAACCGATCATTACTAAATGAGCTAAAGCAGATTTTGCTTCCTTTTCTGTCAAAGCAATAACTTCTTTTTCAGAGAATGGTTCATTTATGGAAGCAGCTGCCTCTAACACTTGGTACTGCCATTGGTTTAGGGAATCAATGGCACGAGCAAGGCTGGGGGCAGAACATGCGCGCACTGCAAGAGAAGCAATGTCTGAAGGCACTGGGGTAATCAGATCTGGACGTGCATTAAAAAGATTTAAGAAGGCAGCATCATCAACACTACGTAGGTAGTCGGAGAAGGAGCGCATTTCCATAACTTGCCTACATTACTGGCATATCGGGAGTTCTTGTTAATCAGCCCCGTCGCTTACGCGGGGTAAGCCAAGTTCCTAGAGCAGCCAGTCGAACTACAAGTGGCGAGATTGCTTTACCTATAAATCGCGCTCTACGAAAATCGTGTATCGGCCAACCTTCGGCCATCGCGCGCAAACTAAGCAAAGCATCTGGATTTATTGCTGATGGATGCCCAACACATTGCAAAAGTGGCAGATCATTATTGCTATCTGAAAAAGCTAAACATTGTTGTAAGTCAAAACCTTTTTCTTTTGCAAGCTGAGTGACCGCTACAGCTTTTTCTTTACCGTGCAATAAAGGACCATTCATACGACCTGTATAAGTACCATTGTTAATTTCAGCTTTACTACCAAGGGCTCCAGTTAAACCTAATCTTTGCGCAATCAAGACGGCCATATCTTCGGGGGCGGCAGTAACTAAATAAACTTCAATACCTTCTGCGACTAAAGATTGAGCAATGTCAATCGTTCCTTGCCACATTGCGGGCGAAACAAATTCGTCATAAATTTCTTGAGCTATTGCTTCGATATCTTTAACGTTGTGGCCACCAATAAAATCTGTTGCTGCATCTTGAAATCTTTGGATCTCATCAGTGTTTTCTTTGCCCGTTAAGCGAAATCTCAGGTTGGCTAAAACAAATCGAGAAATATCCTTCTTGGTGAAGTAACCGCGCTGATACATACCGCGGCCCAAGAAGTAAATTACTGAACCACGAATAAGCGTGTTATCGACATCAAAGAAGGCAGCCCGTTTGCTCGTGAGTGCCATGTCACTACCTTAGCGAGAGAAGTGCTTAAGGGACGCTTTATGCTTTACCAATGAGTTCAACGGTGCATGTAGTTCGTCATGGAGAAGTCCATAACCCTGACAAGATTTTGTATGGACGCCAGCCAGGTTGGAGATTGTCCGAGCGTGGACAAGAAATGGCGCAAACTATTGGCCAATGGTCTAAAGCACTAGATCTTGGTGCGCTTCATGTCTCACCCCTACAGCGTGCTCAAGAAACCGCCGCACCTATTGCAGCAGCACACAATATTTCGATTACAACCGATGAACGTTTGATTGAAGCGGCAAATATCTTTGAAGGTAAACCATTTGGTGTTGGTGATGGAGTTTTGCGTCACCCAGCAGCTTGGAAACATTTGTGGAATCCATGGAAACCTTCTTGGGGTGAACCTTATGAAGAGCAAATAAGCCGAATGCTTGCTGCAATCTTTGCAGCTCACAAGGCGGCAAATGGCAAAGATGCAATTTGTGTATCTCACCAGTTACCTATTTGGATTTTAAGAAGTGCAATAGAAAATCGCCGACTTCTTCACGATCCTCGCAAACGAGAGTGCACCTTGGCATCTGTAACAAGTGTTCACTTCGATGATGAAGGAATGATCTCGGGACTCACATATTCAGAGCCTGCTCGTCACTTATTGCCAGAGAAGAAGTAATGAAAAAAATCGTCGCATTTATTGTTCTTGCTTTTGCATTGACGGCATGTGGTGGGGGAGGCAATTCAGCCTCTGAAGAAAGTTTTGTGTCAGGTGATGGGTCAACGACATTCATTAAAATTTCAGATCGAAAGATAGCTCCTGCAATTACAGGAATGACCTTGTCGGGAGAAAATTACACTTATCAAAAAGATAAAGTTGCAGTAGTAAATGTTTGGGCTTCATGGTGTTCTCCTTGCCGCGCCGAAGCTCCAACACTGGTTGCGCTAGCAAACAAGTACACAGATGTTGCCTTCATAGGAATTTTGACGCGCGACAATCCAGCTAATGCTGAAGCATTTGAACGCAGATTCAACATCCCTTATCCAACGGTGATTGATGACTCTATACTGCTTGGTTTTAAAGGCTCTTTACCGGCTAATGCAATTCCTACGACCGTCATTTTAGATAAATCTGGGCTTGTAGCTGCCAGAATTTCTGGCGTTGTTACTGTCGCATCCCTTTCTAAACTTATTGAGAAAGTCTCGGCAGAATGAGAGAAATCTTCGTTGAGCAGATCTTTTCGGGATTTTTAGTAACCGCTTTCCCCTTTGCTTTTATTGCTGGTGTGATTTCATTTCTTTCTCCTTGTGTTCTGCCACTTGTTCCGGGCTATTTATCCTTTGCGGCAGGCTTTTCAGTCAGCCGTGGCAAGGTACTGCTTGGTTCAGTCTTGTTTGTTCTGGGTTTTAGTTTAGTTTTTGTTTCTTATGGTGCAGTTTTTGGCGGTCTTGGAAATCAACTATCTGCAAATGAAGAATTGATTTCTCGCATTCTTGGAATTTTGACTATCTTTTTAGGTTTTGTCTTTTATGGTCGCTTTCCATTTTCTCCAACTATTCGCCCAAAGATGCGAACTACCGGCGGCTTACTAGGTGCACCAATGCTTGGCATTCTGTTTGGAATTGGTTGGACTCCATGTATTGGTCCAGCACTTGCTGCAGTTCAAACTTTGGCTTTTCAAGAATCAAGTGCGGTACGTGGCGCGGTTCTATCCTTTGGTTACTGCTTAGGTTTAGGTTTGCCATTTATTTTGTCTGGATTATCTTTAGACAAATCGGCAAAACTTCGTTCACTTATTTACCGTCGAGGCGATGTGATCTCAAAAATCGGTGGAGTCTTCTTGATTACTCTTGGCTTGTTACAAGTTTTGGGTTTTTGGAGTCAGATAATGAACTCAATGCGTTCTCTAATCTCTGACTTTATTCCGGTGATCTGATGAGCCAGCAAACTCAAATTCCTGAACTAGACAACGTCGGTTTACTGCGCTTTGCGTGGAGACAGCTAACCAGTATGCGTACGGCATTAATTCTGCTTTTATTGGTGGGAATTGCAGCTATTCCGGGATCCTTGGTCCCACAAAGAACTCAAAATCCACTTCAGGTAGGCCAATACTTTAAGGATTCACCAGAACAGGCCCGCTGGATGGATCGCTTCTACTTGTTTGATGTCTATGGATCACCATGGTTTAGTGCGATTTACATCCTGTTGTTTATTTCTTTAATTGGCTGCGTGCTTCCACGCACCGTAGAACACTTTAAGGCGGCGCGAGCCTTGCCACCCGCAACACCAAAAAATTTATCTCGTTTAGAACATCATGAAACGTGGAGCACTCAAGGCAATGAGCTTGAACTTGCTCGAAACTGGTTTAAGTCAAAGAGATTTAGAGTTTTAGAATCTGATGGCGCAATTTCAGCTGAAAAAGGATTTACACGAGAAACTGGAAATCTATTTTTTCATTTAGCTCTTATTTTGATCTTATTAGGAATTAGCTTTAGCTCGCTTTTTGGAATGCGTGGTGAGGCGATTATTAATGTTGGTGAACGTTTTGTTAATACCTCAACTAGTTACGACACGTTGATACGTGGAAAACTTTTTCAAGATTCAAGCATTCCTGCATTCATGTTGACAGCCGACAAGTTTGTTGCACAGTACAACCTTGAAACTAGCGCACCAGAAGATTACACACTTGATGTTTCCTTGCTTCGAGAAGGCGCTAAGTCAATTGAAAAGAAAACGATCAAAGTTAATAGCCCTATGACTATTGGCATGACCCGTATTTACTTACAAGCAAATGGATATGCTCCAGTTGTAACTGTTAGAGATTCCAAAGGCGATGTTGCATTCCAGGGACCCGTAACTTTTCTTCCACAAGATGCAAACCTTCGATCGATTGGTGCAATTAAAGTTCCAGATGCCATTCCACAAGTTGGGTTCTTAGGAACTTTTCTTCCAACATATGTTCGCGATGGAGCTAATGGCGGACAAAGTGCCTTTCCTAAGGCATTAAATCCACGTTTGTTGCTTTCGGTTTGGAGCGGTGATTTAGGTCTGGACTCAGGAATCCCACAATCTGTTTACCGACTTGATACCTCAGAGATGACGCAGATTGGGTTAAAGGGCCTAAAGCCGGGAGAAAGTTTCAGTTATGCAGGCGGTTCAATAACTTTTGAAGGTTATGTGCAATGGGTCAACCTTAACTTTGTTGCAGATCCTGGAAAGCACCTTGCATTACTTGGAGGTATTGTTGCCATCCTTGGCTTACTCGCATCTTTGTTCACACGTAGACGGCGAATTTGGATTCGAGTCGGTGATCAAGTCGAAGTTGCTGGGTTGGCAAAGAATGCAGCTCCAGGCCTAGAAGTTGAAATGCAAGGTTTTGTGAAAATGTTAAAGGGAGAGAAGTAGATGTCACGTTCGTGGGCTTTTGCATCAAATTATTTGGTGTATTCAGCGATGGCTGTCTATGCCTTCTCATTCCTGGCACACCTTGTAGAAACTGCCTGGGCGGTAAAAGTACCGACTGATAAAAATGCGGTTTTGGACTACAAGCGCACTGAAAAAGTTGCACGAATTGCAACCGCGCTGATGATTTTAGGTTTTGTTCTTCTTTTTGCCGGAGTTATTGCACGAGGTATTTCTGCTGGAAGAGTTCCTTGGGGAAACATGTATGAGTTTTCTATTACCGGAGCTTTAACTTTCTCTGGTGCATATCTGCTTGCACTTAGAAAATATGACCTTAGATGGTTAGGACTATTGGTTTCGTTTTCAGTGCTTTTGACTCTGGGAACAGCAATCACTGTTTTGTATGTACCAAGTGCACCTTTGGTACCTGCACTTAAGTCCGAGTGGCTTGTGATTCACGTTTCAACTGCAATTATTTCTGGTGGAGTGTTCTTACTTTCAAATGTAATCGCCTCTGCTTACTTGTACTTAGATCGTGTTGAAAAAAAGGGTGAGCGCGCACCATGGGCTAAACGTTTGCCAGATCTGGAAACTTTAGATCTGTTGTCTTACCGTCTTGTGGCTTTTGTATTTCCGTTATGGACATTTTCTGTCATATCGGGTGCTATTTGGGCCGAGAGCGCATGGGGACGTTACTGGGGCTGGGATCCAAAAGAGACCTGGGCATTTATTACTTGGGTTGCATATGCGGCATATCTTCACGCCCGCGTAACTATTGGTTGGCGTGGCCGGCGAGCAGCATGGCTGTGCTTGTTTGCTGGCTCAACGTTTTTGTTTAATTATGTTTACATAAATATTTGGGGAACCGGAAAGCACACGTATTCAGGGCTTTAAAGCTTCCTTAAAAAATCTGGATCATCATCCGGTGGAATTATGCGGCGCTTAGGCGCCTTACCTCTCTTTGGTTTGTTTCTACCAGCGATTAAGTAAGAAACTGGGCCGATTGCAAAGAGTGCTGGTCCTAACAAAATAATAATTAAAAGCCATCCCCACTTCGGCAAGTTCTTAATTTGCGATTCGTCAGCGCGGGCACAGTCAATCAGAGCATAAATGGTTAAACCAAAAACTAGTACCAGCAGGGCGACCCTCAACATGTACTTATTGTATCCCTAACCCGAGAGCAAACAAGATGGCAAAAGCCATTTGAAGTTTTCCTGTTTTTCCTAGAACTGGAATCAGATCTTTACCTGAAATACCACTTAAAACTTGCCTTGAAATCGAAAAGCTCATTGGTAGCACGAGCAAAGTTAGGAGCACAGTCGGAATCAATGTTGCAAGGGCAGCAACATGGGCAAGAACCAGCAACCCTACATACATGAGTCGAGCTCTGCGATCTCCAATACGCACCGCAACAGTTTGTTTTCCAACTAGCTGGTCTTTAGGCCTGTCACGAATATTGTTGATAGCAAGAATCGCGCAGGAAAGCGCACCCATTGGAATAGAGACAATAAAGCTCAAGAGAGTTAGCTCTTCAGTTTGTGCATAGTAAGTACCCATAGTTGCAATAACTCCGAAGAAAAGAAAAACCGATAATTCTCCTAGGCCTCGGTAGCCATATGGATTCTTTCCTCCGGTGTAACCCCAAGCAGCGGCAATGGATAAAATTCCGACAAGAATAAGTAGAGGTGATGTTAAAAGGGCTAACCAAGTTCCGGCAGCGCTCGCGACGACAAAAGAAATAAGTGCTGCGAACTGAACTGACTTGGCTGTTGCTAATCCGCTGGCAACTAAACGAATTGGACCAACACGATCTGCGTCTGTTCCCTTAACTCCATCGCTGTAATCGTTGGCAAAATTGACACCAATTTGTAGCCAAACGGCCACCATTAGAGCCAGAACCGCGCGTAACCAATCGAAATCCTTTCCGACCAATGCAATTGCTACAAGGACTGGGGCAATGGCTGCGGCAAGGGTGCGTGGTCTAGCACCCAGAATCCACTTATTCATTACTTACTCCTTGTGCCAACTTTGTGCGATCAACTTTTCCAATACCAAGCAAGGGTAGCGAGTCCATGAAATGAACGCCTTTTGGTTTTGCAAAAGTACCAATTTTGCTTTCAAGTACGGCTGTGATGCTGTTCTTGTCTACGTCTCCAACGACTGCAACGTGAAGAGTCTGTCCCCACTGGGCATCTTCAACAGAAAATGCTGCAGTTTGAATAGCTGGAAAGTTTTCATTCAAAACATTTTCGACATTGTTGAGCGACAGGTTTTCGCCCCCAGTAATAATTACATCATCTGACCTACCAACTACATTTAACTTTTCATCGACAAATTCGCCTAAATCACTTGTCTCAAACCAGCCATTGTTTAATTCAAGGTTAAGCGCAAGAACTTCTCCTTGGACAAAGATGATTCCGCCACGAACTTCAACGTCTACGCCATCTAACATCTGGCCGTTGTAGACACAACCTCCGGATGTTTCACTCATTCCATATGTTGTGACAATGTTGATGCCTGCAGTAACAGCTTGATTGCGCATACTTGCCGAAAGTGCCGCACCACCAACTAAAACCTTTTGGGCCCTTTGTAGATGCTTGAGTAAATCGTTATCGCCATTTAAAGCTTTGAAAAGTTGAGTTGGAACGATTGCAGTGAAATCAACACGTGGATATTGACCATCATGATTGCGAAGATCTACAGGAATAGTTCCTAATTCGATTGCACGAATGAACACATTAACTGCAGCCACGTGAGTTAAAGGTAAAAGTAGTGACCAGGTGTCACCAGGTTTTGCTCCAAGAAATTTATTTGATGCTCGAGCAGATGCCAATAAAGCTCGCGCTGAAAGCGAAACTTGCTTTGGAGTACCAGTTGTTCCAGATGTTCCTATAACTACTGCAGCCTGTGGGTCGGCAAACTGGGAGGAAGTTTGCCCAAATCCAAGGGTGGGGCCAACGCCTGCGAGAGCCGCTGTGATGTCCCTCGCTAATTGAGGAGTTTCGCATGCAGGGCTGACCCACAGAATTTTTCGTTGTGACGAGTTATCCATTGCCGTCGTAGGCTATCGCTAGCAACGACGATGGGGGAAATGTGAGCAAGCCGATCAAGCGCGAATTTGGTAGCCGTGAGATTCCACAATGGGTGACCGCACCCG
>Ga0082207_1000297_pt1 | contig 29103 bp, 18 predicted proteins | sample LakMenEpi10Aug09_FD_71540 | JGI IMG/M metagenome (GOLD analysis project Ga0082207, IMG submission 71540)
TTGCCCAAATAGCGATAAATCGTCGCATCGACCGTGTAGGAGATTTTATGGACGCTGCCATCGGCCAGTACAAAGTTCGCTCCGCCCGAACGCGCAGAACCAAAACTACCGATCGACATCGTCTCGCGCGTGACTTGCATTGTTATCACCCCATCGAAAACAAATCGAGAATCTCGAAAAACCAAGTAGTCCTCGATCAAGCGAAGCTTGATCGAGGACTAAACTGAGACTCCGAAACCCTTCTACTCAAATCACTCTATTGGCGTTGGAGCTGGGCCGACAACGCAGTCTCCACCTAGCACAGCGACATACTTCCAGACGGTCCCCGCGGCAATACCTGGCACGCATATCGGGTCTTTATTCGGTCGTCTCTGGAGGCTACATAGCCCCTTTTGAGCACAACCTGTCCTTGCGCTTGTAGTAAAGCAATGATCTCCTTTTGCAGCTCCGTCTCCACTGCAGGTATCTACAGGAAGAAGGTTTTTTATCCATGTTGAACAAGTATTATCAACGGGGGCTGCGCAGTCTTTTTCTAATGTGCATGGTTTGCTTCGCGGAAGAGTCCCGCTACAGCCCGGCAACGCCGGCTCCGTTGTCCCAGCCACTTGCCCGAATGCACGCCATTCATTGTGCAGGGGAAAAAACACCAAAAAAACAGCTAAGCACGAAAAGAATTCCTTTCGCAAACTCATAACAGTGGATCCCTTAAAAAAGAAAAACGTAGAAAACTGACACCATGGAAGCGTAAATACTTTCTATTTTCTGCTAACCGCCAATACTCGGAATGCAATCCCGATTCCGGCAATCAGTAAAATAAGTCCAAAAACGACAACAGCGAAACGACGTGAAGACGGAGGAACTCCAACTTTCTCCATGAGGGGGGTAGGCACCCATTCAACGAATTTTCCCTGTCGCCACTGACTATACCGTTTTACCGTTGGCGACAGCTGCATTACGACCGCGTCTTCTTTCAAGCGTAACGACTCCCATGAATGCAAGTTCGCATCTAATGGGACGTTCATGGTGGTTGGCCTAAACATCCACTCCTCAACTATTTTCTCGATTCCATTCTCTGTTTTGACAAACGTCGCTTTAACAGGGAATGCAATTCCATCTACACCCTCCCACTCGGTAACTAACTCATCAACAACATACTTGCCCGAGAATCCACGAAGGGTCACTCTAACCGGAACTGACCATTTTTGAGAAAATTCGAAATCCCAATTTAGATCGCTATCAGGGTCCGACGCATGGAACAGAATGGACTTCCCAGCACGTGTTTCCTCAACGGTCCAAGGGAACTGTAATCCATGGTCAGGCTCCGTTAAGGAGGTAATTTCTTTCAATGAGAACGATCTTAGTTCTTCGAACATCGCTGGCCAAAATCCGATGTAGCGTGGATCGATGCTCAATCGTTCAACCGTGAAATTTTCCGCGACGGCTATCTGCGGGCCTAGTAATTCCGTTACTAATACGTCGACCTTGTCATCATCAAACACACGTAACGATCCATCTTTTTTCGAATACCGAAATGCTGTCTCTTTCTCAAGTGCCAACGGTCGTATTTCAATACAGTCCACGCGAGAATCACCTAAGCTCCAATGAAAGACATATTCAAACCGGCCTCCCTCTAACTCTTTTGATTCCTGACTAGGATGGACAAACTTTCTCCGGTAAACAGAGGCTTCAAACTCGACGCTGGCGATTGCTTTTCTCGCATCAATTACTTTTCTGAAGAAGTCACGCGTTTCCTGGCCTTGCAGATTGTCGCAAAAGTTGCAAACAAAAACGAAACCCAGACTGATAGCCAGTGCAAATCGAGTTGAATCAAGCTTCGAGAAAAACATCCCAAAATCCATGCAGTGCATTATTAATCCATCGCTATGATTTGAAGGATTTCATTCATGTGTTTTCCACCCATTTCGTAACTCACAATTAGCGGTATATTACGGTTTAATCTCGACGATCCTGCCTGGACGACTAAATCGAGATTGGCTTTACCGCCGGGACATAGAGTTACTTGACTAAACGTAGCTTGTGTACAGCCACAGGATACCGTTGCTTGTAAGGACGAGACTTTCCAATGCGTTGAATTATTAATCGGAACCGAAAATGAATGCTTTACTCCTGGATCGATAGTACCGACAACCACCGTTTCCGGTGTGATTCGCGATAGCCCGGCGTCAAGATCTTCAGGAGAATACGAGGCATAAAGCAGAATGATTCCGAAGCAAATCAGCAGGCAGCATACAAAAATACCCCTGAATTTGTTGGTGTTTTTTTCGGCAAAACTCATCATTAAAATCCTTTTTGTGGAATATCGCTGTCGCGATTTGATATCGTAGCAGACATGAGGTTCGTTGCAGATTTCGCGATCATCACTCTGTTGTGAAGTATTGTAATAACCAACTCGATCGCGACTCTCGCACGCGTGTCCGAGGAGTAAAACCCTTCCTTATCCAATATCCGCGAGCGGCGTTTCGTTAAGTACGGTAAAAAAACGGAGACAAACACGCTCGGGGCTTGGTCATTCGCCGATACACCCGTTGGGGCGATCAAAGGCGGATCTGTGGGGATAGCAAGTTCACTTGAAACGCTGCGTGTCATTGCGGCACCTCCGTCGTTTGACCGTCGCGGCGGTTGCCCAAATAGCGATAAATCGTCGCATCGACCGTGTAGGAGATTTTATGGACGCTGCCATCGGCCAACACAAAGTTCGCTCCGCCGGGATGCGCAGAACCAAAACTGCCGATCGACATCGTCTCGCGCTTGTCTTGCATCAGCGGCCAATGCGGATGCGTGCTCCGGTGATTGTCGTTGTTGAACCCGCTATAGAGCGACTCGTTGTCTCCCCAATCCGTGCCGGTCTGATAAGCGTCCTGCGACATGTATTTCTCACCGAACAAAATCGTGCTCGAACTGCCATCGGTCAGTTCTGCCATCCGAACCCCACGCAACAGCCAACTGATCCCGGTCCAATCGCTCGGTGTCGCGGGCCAACGGTTGGTGCGAGTCAACTCATCGGCCTGAGCGACATCGCTAGGGCCGCCGAAGTACAACGGCCATGCAAACAACTGCGCTGGGTTCGGAGCACCGTCCCCGGCATTGACTGCGTAATCGACACGAGGCGAAGCATTCAGCGAACCGACAATCCCAATCGGCTGCGAACAGCTTGGACAATTCGGATCAAACGGGATCAGTTCTCCACCCCGACGCGACGGGCAGGTGTAGATCGGTACCGAAGTGCTCAATCGTTGCCGAAGTTGTTCGTCTCGGAGCGCAGGTGGACTACTGTAAAGGCCTGTCCGAAAGAGTGAAGTTTGCTCGACATGTGGCAACAGCGCAAAGGTCCAGCTACCGGGTTGGCCTGCGAGTGAACGAACATCGCTGAAGCCTTGCCAATTGTACCCCCACCCGCCCGAGGGAAACCGACGCTGAGTTGACTCGAAATGGCTCGCGGCAAGCCCGAGTTGTTTCATGTTGGATTGGCACTGCATGTTCCTGGCCGCTTCCCGCGCACTTTGCACCGCAGGGATCAGCAACCCTACCAGCAAGCCAATCACGGCCAGCACCACCAGCAGTTCGACCAACGTCACACCCGATCTTGTCGCGTGTCTCATGGCGACACCTCATTCAAGGTAGTGGCGCTTACAGTGTTTTCGAGCAAGGTCGTATGAAGCAAATCAACGCTGAATTCACGTTTGGTGCCGTCGGCCAAGTGGGCTTGCACGATCACCCCTAAGAGCATCGGGGAGTGATTGGTTTCTTGGGCGGTTTGATCAAGATTCTTACCTAGATCTTCGGGTACATACTCCAGAAGGATTCCACGAGAACTGTTGGATCCAGGGGTGGCATATACGACCACCCGTGGCTTGACACACTCGCAAGAGGAATCAAGTCGCACGATCTGGGCGTCGGGTGGCAGACCGATCCGATCTAGCGGGATGCAGGTGTAGCCTGGACGGTCCGACAAAACGATTCCGGCGTCAAATGTCGGTGATGCTTTAGAATGACTAGTCACATCGCTAGCGATTGAAAACGCTTCGATCGAGTGGCTCTGGTTACAGCCCGCTATGGAAAGAACCATCCATAGCCCCACACAATAAAAGAAGGCTGCGTTGCTGCGTTGCTGCGTTGCTGCGTTGCTGCGTTGTAACCATGGTGAGCTCCCTGGGCAACAGGATCGCACATAGCATTAAATATCGGGGTGAATTCGCACGCTCTTATTGAAACTAACAGTTCTCAAACCGCGATGCAAGAAAAAAAGGGAAAGAATTGCAAGATTCTTTAAAAGGGCGATGGTTGCGGTCTCGCCCACGCAAAGAGATTGAAACTCAGAGGCACGAGAAACCACAGAGAGAACCAGAGCATTTCACTCTGTGATCTCTGTGCCTCTGTGGTTACCTGTGGTTCCCTGCTTTTTTTCCTGTCGGGGGTAAACTGGCGAGTGTACCATTGTCACTGAAACATTACACCATTGATCATTGTGAATTCAATATGCCAAAGCACTTTATCACCTCCTTGGCGTTCGTCGTATTCTTCAGCCAATCGCTCTGGGCCCAGCAATCCTCGTCCAACCCTGAAAATAATCCAGGGATTGAACTGACCCGACAGTTGCTCACCAAACGCGTCGAGCAAATTGAAAAAGCAAATGATCTGAACCAATTCACCTCGAAAGAGCACTGGGCTCTCCAACGGGATATCCTCAGAACTCAACTCGTCGAAATGCTTGGCCTGCCTGATCTAGATGCACGATCAAGCGAACTTTCTACTGAAATCACCGGTGTCCTTGAATTCGATGACATCGTCGTCGAAAAGCTCCACTTCCAAAGCAGCCCAGGACTCTATGTGACTGCCAATCTATATCGCCCTAAGCAAATCGATAACCCTCTCCCAGCGGTGCTCTATGTGTGCGGGCATGGCCAAGTCAAAGAAAATGGCGTGAGTCTCGGTAACAAAACCCATTACCAACATCATCCAGCTTGGTTTGCACGTCAGGGCTATGTTTCGATGGCGATCGATACGATCCAACTCGGGGAGATCGAAGGGATCCATCACGGCCTCTACCGTATGAACCGTTGGGATTGGCCTTCGCGAGGTTACACTCCCGCAGGCGTCGAAGCTTGGAATGCGATCCGCGCGGTGGACTATTTGGTGAGCCGATCGGATGTAGATGCGACCAAGATAGGGATCACCGGTCGCAGTGGCGGGGGAGCTTATAGCTGGTATGCAGCCGCCATTGACCAGCGTATCCAAGTCGCCGTGCCTGTCGCGGGCATCACCGACCTGAGGGACCATGTGATTGATCAAGTGATCCGAGGGCACTGTGATTGCATGTTCTTGAATAACCGATACGGCTGGGACTACTCGACCCTCGCCGCGTTGGTTCATCCACGATCGCTTCTGATCGGAAACACCGACGAGGATCCGATTTTTCCTCTCGATGGCGTGTTTCGTGTCCAACAGCAAGTCCATGCAGTCTACGGCTTAGAGTCCAAGTCCAACTTAGGAATCCAATGGACCACCGGCGGACACGAAGACACCCAAGAACTCCAACTCGGTTGCTTTGTCTGGCTGGATCGCCATCTGCTCGGTTCGAAACGCAAAATAGAGCGGGCTGCCACTGAGCTCTTTGCCAAGAAGGATTTAAAAGTTTTTGATCGGCTACCTGACGATCAGCGGGTAACCGATGTCCAAGACTGGTTTGTGCCAAAGGCCGCCAGTCCCTCGGCTCAAAACAATTCACTCCCAAGTGACCGGGAAGAATGGTCTGCCCGATCCAAATCGATCCAAGAGGAAATCGCCGGCTCGGTCTTCGGACGGCTACCTCAATTCGCTCCGATACAAAAAGAGGATTCGGGCAAGCCCGCTCGCAAGCCAGAGCAAAAGGTGCAACTGATCCACACCGATCGAAGGATTTCGCAAGGGGATTGGGCGATCACCCAAGTCGAATGCGAATCGGCAGCGATCCCCTGCGCAACGCTTCTGAAGATCGAGTCCTTGGTCGAACCTTCCGACGAGTTGACGGTGATCTTGGCCGATGAGTCGCTTTGGGATGCTTGGACCACCACCACCAACCCCGACGCATTGGATCGTGAGAAAGTCAATGGAGATGCATTGGTCAAAGGGCAGATACTCGGCCAAGCATGGCGAACTCTTATTGCTCAAGCGGATCCGAAGAGGACTACTTACTTAGTGTTTCCAGAAGGGACTGGGCCCTGGCGATGGGATACGACCGACAAGACAGGAACTCATTGGAGGCGATCCTACTTGCTCGTGGGTTGGTCGCTCGAGGGTAGGCAGGTCGCTGGGGTATTGCAAGCGATCCGAGGGATCTGCTCAGAGCATGGTATGGACGTAGTTCGGCTCAAGGCAGGCCAACAACGATCCGTACACGCATTGCATGTCGCACTGCTCGAACCCAACGCGATAGAAGCCTTGGAATTGCATTCGCTCGACCCAGAGGCTTATACCAAGGGGTTCGTGTTAACTGGTGTTTTACGATTTTGCGATATCCCGGAAGTGCTTGCCGTGGTCTCTAGCCGAATTCCGACGAGCCTCAGAAATGCACACGATTATAGAAAGCTACCTTTGTTTGAGCACTTGGAAAAGGTGCTTGGTTTGCAAGGGTTGATGTCTGATAGCCCCTAAGCCCCCACTTTGGCAATTAGACATCGTGAGGGTTGGAAGCTATTTGCTGAGCTTTAGCAGTTGGACTCTCCACTGGTGGAGCATCTCGGGGGTCAAGGAACCGTAGTCGCTCCAAGTGGCTGGCTCAGCATAGCCCCCCTCAGCGCGATCCTGCGACTTGAGCTTGAGCGAGTTCCTTAGCTTTGCACCAAATCGATACCGATCCATTTGAGCTTTGCTTGCCAGATGCTCGAAAAGCTCAACGTCTTGTTGGCCATAGCAATAAGCCTTGAGCCTAATCGATGCAACTGGCCCGGGTATCTGCATACCGTCGGTGGGGTAAAACAGCGATAGTTCATCCGCCTTTTTCCATGACTCAGCCGTGCCGATGGTTTGCCATGGCAAGACTCCATCAGCGCCACAGCTCCATGCATCCCAACTCCAAGCCACCGCTGTTGCGTTGCTTTTACCGATCGGATTGTTGCTTCCGTAGATGACCACTTCTTGGCCGAATCGGAATTTGCGATCGAGCACCAGCGATTCGTACTCCTTGTAGGCTCCATTGGCGACCACGTTGAATTTGAGCATTTCGTCGAGCGTGTCGCGTTGCCACTGGGGTCTGGAAATGTCTGCCCGAAAAACCATCTTGGGCAAATCGATCCCATTGAGTCGATCAATACCTATAGTTCCCTCGAGCTTTCGTGCTGCTTGTGATTCTTTGAGTCCATCGAAATAAGCTAGACCAAAATAACGCAGCGCGATGTAGTCTTGGAAGTTCGCCGGTTCGTCCAACAGCCACGGCGAAGAGCCTCTCGACCAACCGCGCTCTTTGAAATTATTCTTGTTGTTGAGATAGACATGAAAGCGAGTTTGCATCCAACCTCTCTGGGCCAAGTGGTCAAAGCTCTGAGTGACGGATGAAACCCAAGCTTGGCGATACTCTTTGGTGAAGGCTTGATCAGCCCAGTAACTTCCGTTGTAGTTGGGTTCGATCGCAAGAGGCCAATTCTCATGCATCGCAAGATAGAAACATTCGATCGGTACGCTTCCTCTGGGCAGATCTGCAAACGCTTCACCTGTAAAGAGTTTTCCAAAACGTTGATCGAACGCGCTCCAATCGAACACGCCATTTTTCCATTCTGGAGCACAACCCTCTGCCACCTTCCCGCTTTGTCCATAAGGGACTCGATTAACCACCGTCCGATGGCGATGGGCTAATCGATAGTAATCGATATCATTCGCGGGCAAAGCGTAACAGTTCATCTCCGGCAAAAAACTCAGGGTCTTTGGAATGACAACATCGTGGACTCGGATAGACACCGCAAGTTCAATCGATTGACCTCCTTGCTCGACAATGAGCTTAGCCTCGTGATTCCCCGCCGGAAATTCCGGCGGAATATAGGTTTCGATAAGCCAATTCGAAGCATTATTCCCATCGCTGGTTTGAGCAGTAACACGAGGGAATTGACCGTCGGTGGACATCGGAATTAATGGATCGGGGATCGATTGATCGCCGCTTGGAACCTCTCTATAGGTGTAGAATTCCACACGGGAGGACTTGAGCGACTGGGCAACATCCTGGGCCGGTGCCCAGACCCAACTCAGCTTAGGCGACATCGCTTGCTTGGAAACCAGTTGAAAACCTGCCCAGGCCCCCCGAGCCATATCGATCGTAACTCTTCGGTTTTTTGCATCGAAGAGATGGTTTGCTCTGAGATAAGTCTTTCGCTGCGATGGAATCAGAGATTTGCTTTTCGAGATATAGATGTCCAATGGGTCGATCACGCTCCAGTTGGTACCCGCACCATCAAGCGTTCCGTCCCAAAGAGCCTCCTTCGAGACCGAGGTCGTGCTCGATGCGATCGGTTCGAGCGCAAGGGGCTTGTCGTCCCTGATTTGGACCGGGATTTGAACGTTTGATTCCTCGCCTATCTGCCCATCGAGTCTTATCGCTTGTACACTAATTTTCGCTTCTTTGGATCCGTCGGATACCAAGCCTGCTTTCTTGTCCAATAGCCGATCCAGCGGCATCGTGAATCGATGGTCCAGATGACTTCGAATCGAAGGAACCCAAAATGGATCGATCCACTGACCATCCAATTTGGCTCGGAAACCGATCAGTCGCTTCGCTTCCTCCGGGGAGACCTTCCAAGTCAACCGAGCCCGAGGATCGAGCTTGTCGGGTGGAACATAACCGAGTAATTCAACCGCAACTGGCTTGTCGGCTTGAGCGGAATTCGATTCTGCCCCGTACTTGACCAGGATGTACGGAGCACTGGACTTGTTCGAGTCTTTACTCGCTACAAATCGGTTGGGGAAGATCTCCTGTTTGAACTCTTCACCTTTGCGAGTCCAAGTACTCCCGGTGTCATCCATCAAAAGAATGCCATAACTGAGTCCATGAACTCGCGCCAATAAAATCTCAGGAGGAATGTCCAACTCGACCCAGCCCTTAGCATCGGCCGGCTTGGCATCGATGGATGCATAGAGCGTATTGCCTTGCCCGATACTTACTGCCGTTACATCCGAGTCGTACCAACGCTCGGTTGGGTAAACTCGATGGGTGAAGGTCGATGCACCCTTAACAACTTGATAGCCCGATCCGTTCCCTTCAATCCAGTCGGCGCTAAGGGTGCTTAACGTCACCCGCTCGATCGGCCGATCCCCTTCCACCTTGAGCATCAGTTTTGCTTGCTGGATGTTCTTTCCTTTCAATGCTCCCGGCTGAAAATCGATGATCGAAAGCTCGATGATCGACTTGAGCTTTAATCTAGGTGCAGCTCCGTTGGATCCACTTTGCTCACTTTGGTAATTCGATAGCCATGTGTCTCTAGCGATATCGACCCTTACCCAGCCCTCAGAGTTTGTTTGTGCCGATGCACAAGGCTGGCTTATCCATAGGCCTAGGGCAGTGAGCAAGCTAAGTACGAACCAATACGATCTTGATGTTTTCATGGGACGCCTCTTAGGCTAGCGATCAAAGTTGAAGCAGTTATTTGGATTGTTTCGGGGTTTTGCCACTTTTGGTGGTTCGTTTCGAACCAGCTTCGAGAGGCGTTTGCTCCCGGGCGCAAATCTTTTCCCATTGTGCAAGAGCCTCACCAGTATAACTCGGGAATCTCCCAGGTTGCTTGCCTTGTTGGTTTGATGCAAGGGCATAGTTGATTAGATCCAGCGGGCTTCCCGCAAAAACCAACTCGCCTCCATGACGTCCCGCCTCGGGCCCCAAATCGATCACCCAATCGACGTTTCGGATGACTTCCAAGTTATGCTCGATGATGATCACCGTGTTTCCCTGATCGACCAATCGATTCAATACATTCATCAGTTTGTTGATGTCGTCAAAATGCAAACCTGTCGTAGGTTCATCGAGCAAGAAAAGAGTTTTCCCAGTTGTGGGCCTTACCAATTCCGCCGCGAGCTTAACGCGCTGCGCTTCGCCCCCGGAAAGGGTTGGAGCGCTTTGTCCGAGTTTGACGTAACTGAGCCCCACATCGCACATCATCCTAAGCATTCGTGAGATCTTCGTATGATCTTGGAATAGTTCTAAGGCTTCGGCGGTGGTCGATTCCAAGATGTCATTGATGTTTCGACCATTGAACTTGATGGCCAATACCCGTTCCTGATATCGCTTGCCTTGGCAAGCTTCGCACTCGATCCAAACATCGGGCAGAAAATGCATTTCGATGCGTCTTTTTCCAACTCCATCGCATGCCGTGCAGCGTCCGGGCCCTGCATTGAAACTGAAAAAACTCGAATGGAATACGTCAGAGTGCGGTAACTGCGCATAGAACTGACGGATCAGATCGAAAACTCCTGTGTAAGTCGCCGGTGTACTCGAAGGGCTATTCCCAAGCGGCGACTGATCGACCTGCATGATCTTGTTGAGATGGTTCTGCCCTTCGATCATCCCGTGGGATCCAGGTGTCAAATTCGAACGATGGAATTGCCTCGACAACGCCGGATACAAGATCCCCTGAACCAACGAGCTTTTGCCACTACCGCTCGGGCCCGTGACGGCAATCATATGCTCAAGAGGGAAAGCCACGTCGATGCTCTTGAGCGTGTTGTGCGATGCTCGACGGATCGTGAGCCACTTGCAATTCCGCTTTTCCTTGGATGTCTCCGGATCGATAATCGGCTTACGCGTATTATCAATTTGAATCGACTTAGTGCCCTTAAGATACGGACCGGTGATCGAATCAGGGTTCTGAATAATCTCCTCTAAGGTTCCTTGGGCAACGATCCGACCACCCTGAGGGCCGGCCCCAGGTCCAAAATCCCGAATCGCGTCGGAACTTCGAATCACATCCCGATCATGCTCGACGACCAGCAACGTGTTGCCCAAGTCTCGCAGGTTGTGCATGGCGCGAATCAGCTTGTCGTTGTCCCTCGGGTGCAAGCCAATCGTCGGTTCATCCAAAACGTACAGCACCCCGCATAGGCCTGTACCGAGTTGACTTGCCAAGCGGATGCGCTGAGACTCGCCCCCCGATAGCGTGTTTGCAGTTCTACCTAACGTCAGATAATCCAATCCGACATCGACCAAGAACTGTAAGCGTTGAATGATTTCACGCAGCAGTTCGCCCCCGACTTGAACCTCATGCTTCGATAAATCGATCGTGCGAATCCAAGGTAGCAGTTCATCGAGCGACATGAGCATGAGCTCTCCGAGCCTGCGTCCAAACCATCGCATGTGAGCTGCCTGAGGATTGATCTTGGCCCCCCCGCACATTCGGCAAGGCACATCGGCCAGATGCTCTTGGATCCGGTTTCGAATGTCACTGCGGATTCTTGAGAAATATTCAAGCGTCGGAATAATCCCTTCGAATCGAAATTCAAACCACGGATCTTTCGAATCCGAAACTTCGGATACGTCCGTGCGATAAACAGGAATCAGCACATCGGCCGCACCATGAAAAAAAGTGTGCAACTGCCGATCGCTCCATTGACCAAATGGCTCTTCGACCGGCAAATCGAGTTGCCTTCCCATGGCTTTGAAAAGTGCCTTCGCCATGGGGTTTTCCCCAGGTTGCCATAGTTGCAAGCCACCATCGAGGAGACACAAACCTCTATCGATAAACTGCATCGGATCGGTCCCCTTTTGTGTCCCCAGGCCTGTGCAAGCCTCGCACCATCCCACCGATGAATTGAACGAGAAGGAGTGCGGTGTCAGAGCCTCAAAGGAAATGCCGCAAGCATGGCACGCAGAGTGAAGCGAGTAAGTCTCGATCTTCCATCGGGCCTCGGGCCGAGAATCATCGACGAAGGCAAGCTGTGCGATACCCAGTCCGAGTCCCAACGCCGTCGAAGCGCTGTCGGCCAGTCGCTTGCGATCGACTTGGTCGAATTGGATTCGATCCACGACCACTTGGAGCTGCTGCACCTGCTTTGCCGAAATCTTCAACTGGTCATCGATCTGCTGAGTTTTTCCATTGATCCGTATCCGCGTGTAGCCCATCCGCAAGAGATCTTGCAAAAATGTCTCTAGGGTTTGGTTCGCATGGGGTGCCACGGGAGCAAGGATCATGCAACGTTGGGGCAAGCTGGCGTTTTGAACCGCTTCGGACTTCTTTTGCATCCATCGATCGAGGATTTGGTCGATCGTCTGAGCTTCGACGGGTGCATCGCATTGGGTGCAGTGCTGTTTACCCATCCTGGCATAGAGAACTCGGAAATAGTCGTAGATCTCCGTGACCGTGCCGACCGTCGAGCGAGGTGTGTGTGAAAGACCTTTTTGCTCGATGGCGATCGCGGGGGCTAACCCATCAATACGCTCAACAGGTGGTTTGGGCATTTGGCCAACGAACTGACGAACATAGGGACTGAGGCTCTCGACGAATCGCCGTTGACCTTCCGCATAGATCGTTTCCATCGCAAGCGATGTTTTGCCACTGCCGCTATGTCCACAAAAAACCGTCATGGCCTGCTTGGGAATCGTTGCATCAATATTCTTGAGATTGTGTTGGCTGGCCCCGACAACGCAGATATCCTGCAACTCGGGACTCGTGAGTTGGGAACTCTCAGTCGAAACTTTCTCTTGTTTCGATTTCTTGCTCGCCGCAGCCCGCCCCTTTTTGCTCGATGGCTTGGAACTGTGCGTGCTCAGATGCTGCTTCAATGCGACCCCGGTATACGAAGTCGGAACCTCCGCGACTTGCTCAGGTGTTCCACAGCATAGAACCGTTCCACCCCCAGCACCACCTTCGGGCCCCAAATCGATCACCCAGTCGGCCGATTGGATCAGATCTAGGTTGTGCTCGACAACCACCACCGTATTCCCTTTATCAACCAAGTTGTGGAGGACTTGGAGCAGCAAATCAATGTCATGAAAGTGCAGGCCAGTGGTCGGTTCATCAAGCACATACATCGTACTGCCAGTCCCGCGTTTGCTCAGTTCGCGAGAAAGCTTGATTCGCTGAGCTTCGCCCCCCGAAAGGCTTGGTGAGGGTTGACCTAGTTTGATGTAATCGAGCCCTACATCGGCAAGGGTTTTAAGCTTGCTGATAATCTTTGGGAAAGCATCGAAATGCTCGATGGCTTGTTGAACATCCAAATCGAGGCAGTCGGCGATCGACTTGCCCTTGAAGAGAACCTGCAGTGTCGATCTTGCGTACCTTTTACCTTCGCAAACAGGACAGGGTACCCAGATGTCGGCAAGAAACTCCATATCCAACCGCAAAGCACCGTGCCCTTCGCACCGTGAACATCTCCCCAATTCGGTATTGAAACTGAATGTTCCCGGTGCAAACCCACGGCGCTTGCTCTCGGGCAATTCCGTAAAAAGATCCCGGATTTCGTCAAAGAGCTTGATGTAAGTCGCCGGGTTGCTCCGAGGAGTTCGGCCGATCGGAGATTGATCGATCTCAATGAGTTTGTCCAAGTGCTCGATGCCGACGATCTTGCTGTGCTGACCAGGGGTATCTTCGGCTCCGTTGAGAACGTTCCGTAGTGCCGGTGAAAGAATGTCGGTGACCAATGAGCTTTTGCCAGAACCGCTTACTCCGGTCACGGCGATCAAGCGACCGAGTGGGAAATCGACATCGATGCCGCGCAGATTGTTGTGCTTGGCCCCAAGGACTCGAAGTGTCTTGCCTGAACCGCTCCGCCGGGCCTCTGGCCGGCGGATCACGCGCCGACGACTTAGGAACTGACCCGTTAGGCTCTGAGGATTGTCCGAGATTTCTTCGACCGTTCCAGTCGCGATCAATTCACCACCTTTGACTCCCGGACCTGGTCCAAAATCGACCAGAATATCCGACGCCCGCATGGTGTCTTCATCGTGCTCGACGACGATCAAACTATTGCCGATGTCACGGAGTTTCCTAAGCGAACGCAAAAGCTTTTCGTTATCCCTCGCATGCAGCCCGATCGAAGGTTCATCCAATACATACAGAACCCCGGTCAGGCCCGCTCCGATTTGACTTGCTAAACGAATGCGTTGCGATTCACCCCCAGAAAGAGTCGGAGCAGACCTGTCGAGCGAGAGATATCCAAGCCCCACATCTTGGAGGAATCCAAGTCGATTGCGAACCTCTTTGAGTGCCTCGGTAGCAATGATTTGCTGGGTAGCTGTCAGCTCGATGCTTGAAAAAAAAGCCACTGCTTGCTCGATCGACATCGAGGAACACTGGCCGATCGAACGCCATGCATCTTTATCGTCCAACTCCGTTGAGAGAGTTTTGATTTTGATCGATCGAGCTTGGCCGTTTAGCCGCTGGCCATTGCAAGACGGACAAGTCGTCACTTGCAAAAATCGTTGGTAACGAGATCGGATCGATTCGCTGGAAGTATTGCGATAGATGTACATCAAATCGTTAGCAATGCCTTGATAGACCCTGTCGCCTATCGAGGGCTGACTGACATACGTGTGGTTTCTGCCGTCTCCAAAAAGGATCAACTTGCGAATCGCCGGTTGGATATCACTCCAAGGGGTTTTGAGGATGTCTTTTTTGACCTTGTAGCTTACTCGGATTCCTTGGCAAAAACTCGACAATGCCCGCTTGAGCCAAAGCGGCATGGCATCCCAAGTTCCCAGGAGTTCGATCAAGCCAGTGGCGATGGTAAGATCCGGGTTTTTGATCAACGACTCTTCGTTAAAAAAAGTCGCTACACCGAGTCCCTCGCAATCGGGGCAAGCTCCCTGCGGGGAGTTGAAACTCAGGAGCTGCGGTGTTGGATTTGGATAAGAACTACCACACTTCGAACAGGCATAGAGCTCCGAGTAGATCACATCGTTGGCCGAATCGCATCCCCATTCGGCATCTGTCCCTCGGGAGGATTTACCCAACGGGATCGTTCGGGTCAGGATCATGGATCCTTCTCCGAGTTTAATCGCTTTATCGATCGACTCGATCATCACATCGAGCTTGGGAGACTCGAACAAATCAGGACGGATCTCAATGCGATCGACCACCACATCGATATTGTGTTTGTACAACCTGTCGAGTTCCGGGGGTGAGCTCAGCAAGTAGAGATTGTCATCGGCTCGAACGCGATTGAATCCCATTCGCCGAAGGTGTGCAAATAAGTCTTTGTGCGATCCTTTTTGGTTGCGGATCAAAGGAGCAAGGATCGCAAACCAATGCGACTCTGCAGCCGATTTGGATTTTTTAGGCAGCAGCCTCCGGATCTTATCGATCATCTGATCGCGGGTTTGTTGGGTGATCGGCACGTCGCACGAAGGGCAATAACCCGTACCGCATCTGGCAAAGAGAACCCGCAAAAAATCGCTCAGTTCCGTAATCGTTCCGACTGTCGATCGCGGGTTGTACCCAGTCGACTTTTGGCTGATCGAGATCGCCGGTGCAAGTCCCGAGAGCAGATCGACATCGGGCTTGGGCATCTGGCCTACGAACTGCCTGGCGTAGGTCGAAAGGCTTTCGAGGTAGCGCCGCTGGCCTTCGGCAAACAGGGTGTCAAAGGCAAGCGAGCTCTTTCCGCTTCCACTGACACCCGTAAAACAGATCAACTGGTTTCGGGGCAACTGAACATTAATGTTCCTGAGGTTGTGCTCTCTGGCCCCGCGAACAACGATCGGAAGGCTTGCCGAACGCGGATCGTTGCGATTTGTCTTGGGGCCCTTCTTGATCACAGACGCTATGCTCCTTGCCGGCAAACGGAGCTGTTTGCCTTTAGCGAAACTTCCACTCAAGAGAAATTAGTGGATTCCTGCACCTGCCAAGTATCGCTCGGCATCAAGGGCCGCCATGCAACCGGTTCCCGCCGATGTGATGGCTTGACGATAGTAGTCGTCTGCGACATCCCCTGCAGCAAAAACACCTTCGACACTGGTGATGGTGCGGTAAGGTTGCGTCCAAGCGATATAGCCATTTTCTCGCGTTTCGACTTGGCCACCGAGGAACTTGGTGTTGGGGGTGTGGCCGATGGCAAGGAACATACCGGTGGCCTCTAAAATGCTCGTTTGGTTGCTTTGAAGGTTCCGGATGCGAACACCGGTAACACCCACTCGAGGGTCTTCTGCTCCAAGGACTTCGTCAACGACCGAGAATTTTACCAGCTCGATCTTTGGATTGGCCAAGGCTCGCTCTTGCATGATCTTGCTGGCACGCATTTCACCTCGGCGAAGGAGCATGTAGACCTTCGATGCGTACTTGGTCAGATAGCTCGCTTCCTCGACCGCTGAATCACCGCCGCCGACGACGACGAGAGGTTTGTCACGGAAACGAGGTAGCGCTCCATCGCACACTGCACAAGCGCTGACGCCTCGATTGCGGTAAGTCTCTTCGCTGGGTAGTCCCAAGTAATTGGCGCTTGCTCCTGTGGCGATGATGACTGTGTGGGTTTTGAATGTTCCATTCTCGCTGGAATTCAAGACCAGCGGTCGTTTCGAAAAATCAACACTGACGATGTCATCGGTGATCACGCGTGTGCCGAAGTTGGTGGCTTGCTGTCGCATCAGTTCCATGAGTTCTGGTCCGGTCACTGCGTGGGGATGTTCCTCGACCGGTGGGAACATGTACTGACGACTCGGATCGATCGCCGAGTCGATGAACTCTTTGAGTTTGCCGGATGGAAAGCCGGCGTAGTTTTCGACCTCGGTGGTTTGGGCCAACTGCCCCATCGGAAAGCGACCCATGACCCGGTTCTCTTCGGTCATGGCACCCTCGAAAAGCAGAGGTCTCAGGTTAGCTCGTGCGGCGTAGATAGCGGCCGACCAACCAGCAGGTCCACTACCGATGATGATGCAGTTTTCGACGTCGCTCATAAGGGGGTTCTTTCAGATCGTATTGGAAACTCGAAGACCTTCACAGAGGCGTAAATTGCCCTGCGGTAATCTAAATTTTTACCACAGTTTCAGCGATTCTACCAGGACAAGTATCTCTCACGGAATCCGCTATCTGACATCGGTTTTTGCTTCGATCGTTTCTCAAGCGAGTCACTTGCACAATTCTCGAAGTCTCAAGCCACTTCGGGCTGGGGCATCGGTTTTTGTTAGGTGCTACTTGCGTAGGGAGGAAAACGGTGGTTTTGAAAACTTGGATAGGACGACTGCAAATAAGCTGTCTAGCGATGACGGCGAGTGTGATGAGCCCAATGGCCCATTCGCACGCGGGGATTATCCTTAACCTTGAGGTAACGGCGTTAGGCCAGGTGCTAAGCGCTGGCGGCCCGTTGTCGGCATTGTATCAACACACCGATACAAAGCATGCCAAGAGGGACGAATTCCTGACCACCCAGGATGATCATGCAGGAACAGGCAGTGGCGGAGCCACCGGTGGTGGCAACGGAGCCACTGGCGGTGGCAATGGCGGTGGCAATGGCGGTGGCAATGGCGGTGGCAATGGCGGTGGCAATGGCGGTGGCGGTGGTAGCACTTTGGGCAATGGCGTCATCGCGGCGTTCAATGGGGACGCTGCAAGCCCTGGAAACCCAGAAGCGATCTTTAACGGATCGACACCGGCCAAAACGCATACGATCCGACTGGGGGATATTCCACTGACCACCGACGGCAAGTATCGGGTGTTTCTGTTTGATGCCAACCAGAATCAGTCGGAGAATGACGATCACGTCGACATCCAATGGATCCAGCTATTTACCTCGACGACTACACCTCCCTTGATAGATATATCGCAATTGACAGGTCAAACCTTGGTTTATGATTCGCTTGCCTATGACAACATTGAGTACATACGTATCGATGGGAACACGGGTACTGGTGGAGCGGACATGTACTTCTACGTGCCGAATGCCTTGTTCACAACCAAGGGTTCCACGGACACGAGTTACATCTATCTGTACTTCGGATATACGAACTTTAACGATGGAGCGGATACTTGGATGCTCGATAAGGACTTCACCTACACCAATCCGGAGTTGGTTCCCGAGCCGACCACCCTGGCTTTATGGGCCACCGGTGGAGCCCTTGGGCTTGTTTACCGGACTCGTCGCAAACGCGCCAAACAAGTTAGTTGTTGATTTAGTCCGCCCCAGAGGCGACTCCCAAGCATGCAGCGGCCTGGGGAATCGAGTAGACTGGTGTGGGTTTGATGACCCATCGCATTCTCTCCTTTCCCGGGCCGCTGCTGTTATGTTATCTAGATACTTCATGCTTGCTGTAGCACTTTGTTCGAGCTTGCTACTTGGTTCGATCCACCTGAGTGCAGCACCTCCAAACATCGTCTTTATCCTCGCAGATGATCTTGGGTACACCGATCTTGCTTGCTACGGTAGTCGCTATTACGAGACACCCAACATCGATCGATTGGCCCAACAAGGAATCCGGTTTCTCAACCATCACCATTGCCAAAACTGCACCCCGACCCGCGCGGCGATCCTCGGTGGCCAGCATCCTGCTCGAACAGGTATCTACACCGTCGGAGGCATCGATCGATTCGATTGGACTAAACGTCCACTCAGGCCCGTCGATAACCTCACCCAACTGCCACTGGATCGTGACACGATTGCACAGCAACTGAAAAAAGCCGGATACGCAACGGCGATATTCGGCAAGTGGCACATCGGAGACTCTGGGAAATACCATCCAAGCCAACGGGGCTTTGACCAAGCGATCGTCAGTGCAGGAAAACATTTTGATTTTGAAACCAATCCAAAGGTTCACTACCCCGAAGGCCAATATTTGGCCGATTTCCTCACGGATCGAGCCGTCGAGTTTATCGATCAGCACCGAAAGCAACCCTTCTTTTTATACCTACCACACTTTGGTGTTCACGGTCCTCACCAAGCCAAACCGGAACTGATCGCTCGCTTCAAAAAGAAAGAGGGTGTCGCTGATTCCGATGGCCAAGGACACAACAGTCCAACCTACGCAGCCATGATCGCGTCGGTCGATGAGAGCGTTGGTCGAATCCTAGACACGCTCGATCGGCTCAAACTCGTCGATCAAACCATCGTGATCTTTGCCTCGGACAACGGAGGTGTCGGTGGGTATGTCCGCGAAGGGATCAAGAAGTCCGGCGGCATCACCGACAATGCTCCCCTACGTAGCGGCAAAGGGAGTCTTTACGAAGGAGGCACTCGTGTTCCATTGATCGTCCGCTGGCCCGACCATATCCGACCGGGAACAAGTTGCAATGTTCCTACCATCCATGTCGATCTGTACGCAACACTTTTGGAGCTAGGCTCAGCGCCAAAGCCCAATCAGGTCCTCGATGGCCAAAGCATCTTGCCACTGATGCTCGATCAACAAGGGTTCACGCGGGAGGCGATCTATCAACACTTTCCAGGATATCTCGGGGCGGGTGTCGATGCATGGCGAACCACACCCGTTAGCACCATTTGCATGGGGAATTGGAAGCTTATGGAATTCCTCGAAGATGGTCGACTCGAGCTCTACGATCTGGACGCAGACATCGGCGAATCCAAGAATCTAGCGCAGTCCAATCCAGCAAAAGCAAAGGAGCTTTACCAACGACTTGTCGCATGGCGCAAAGAGATCCATGCTCCCATGCCAACCCTCAATGACGGAACCAATCTACCCAAAATCAAAAAACAAAAGGATGAGCCATGACACGATCGCTGAGTCGACGCACTTTTCAAAGCACGCTCGTTGCTGGTGGTGTTCTTGCGGGTTTGAAAAACGCTAGCGGTGTCATCGAGACTCGAAAGTACCGAGTCGGAATCATCGGAGCAACGGGCCGAGGGGATTATGGGCACGCGGTCGATGTCCCGTTTACGAAATTGCCCAACGTCGAGGTCGTGGCACTTGCCGATGCGGATCCAAAGGGATTGGCCAAAGCGATCGAGCGGATCAAGCCGCAAAAGAGTTATGCTGATTATCAGGAGATGCTCAGCAAAGAGTCGCTCGATTTGGTGGCGATTTGTCCCCGCTGGATCGACCAGCATTCTGAAATGCTCATGGCTGCAGCGAAGGCCAATTGCCATGTTTATATGGAGAAGCCCTTTTGCCGAACGATGCTCGAGTGCGATCAAGTTCGCAAGGAGTTTGAGAACCGAAAGCTTAAACTTGCTATCGCCCATACGGCTCAATACTCACCGGTCCTGGATGTGGCATTGAAGTTGGTCGGTGATGGTGCGATCGGTCAAGTGCTCGAACTGCGTGGTCGTGGCAAAGAGGATCATCGGGGTGGGGCCGAAGACATGTGGGTCCTCGGTTCGCATATCTTCGGTTTGATGCGAGCTTTCGCCAAAAGCGATCCTCAGGCATGCTTGGCCCAGGTGACCCATCAGGGACGAGGGATTCGCAAGGAGCATGTGGTCGAAGGCAACGAGGGGTTGGGTTTGTTGGCAGGCGATTGTGTCCAAGCCATGTACTCGTTTGCCGATGGAGTCATGGGTTACTTCGGATCGTGCAAAGGGATGGCCGCAAATCCGAGTCGATTTGCTCTGCAGGTTTTCGGTTCCAAGGGTGTATTGGAGATCGAAAGCGGCTATTTAGCAGCCGCGCATCTATTGCAAGACGGGAGCTGGTCACCTGGACGATCGGGTAAGAACTGGGAGCGAGTCACATCGGCTGGGATCGGAAAACTCGAGCCGATCCAAGCCAAGAGTTACGAGGACGGCCATATTGCAGCGATCAAGGATTTGATGGCGGCCATTGAGGAGGATAGGGCACCGAAGTGTTCGCTGGTCGATGCAGTTGGGATTACTGAGATGATCCTCGGAGCATTCGAGTCGCAACGGCTCGGGCAACCCGTGAGCCTTCCGTGCACGACACGCGAGCATCCACTAAAGCTCTTGGCCTGAGGATTTCTCCAGAGTCTGCGAGTTACCGCAATATGAAATTGTTGATGATCTCTAATCCAGCCGCCGGTAAACGCCTTCGACACGGGCTCGAGCTCCCCAACTGGCTCACTTCCCAATCCCAACTCGTCGAGCATCGCCCCACAGAGTACCCTGGGCATGCCGAAAAGCTCGCTCTTGATGCCTGCCATAAAGGCTTCGATACGATCATCGCCGCCGGTGGTGATGGCACCATCCATGAAGTCTTAAACGGGATCATGACAAGTCGCCAACATAATGTTCGCATGGGGGTGCTCCCGGTTGGAACAGCGAACGATTACGCCTATTCACTCGCCAGGCAAGCAACTGCTACGGAACCCTCCGCTGAACCCTTCTCTCAACGTGTCGACATCGGTGCTATGGAGTGTTTGGGGCATCGCAGGTACTTTGCCAACGTCGCCGGTGTCGGTTTCCCGGGCCGAGTCGCAGAGCTTGCGCGAGGCATGAAGCGACTGCCAGCTAGGTTGCGTTACACTATAGCGATCTTTCGCTGTATGGGTGCCTCCTACCGTACCGATCCGATCTCGCTCGATGATCAAGCGCCCACATCCTACCTGATGATCAGCGCCGCGATTGGCATGCGGGAAGGAAGCTATCCTCTGACTCCGAATGCTAAACTCGACGATGGCCTCTTCGACTTGCTCTTGGTCGGAGCCCTCCACCGACGCGATATCCTTCGCTATTTCCCGCGAATCATCCGAGGCGACATTCCAACCACCGACCCGAGAATCCTTACCGATCGAAAAGCGAAAATCGTGTTGCGAAGCGCCAAGCCAATCCCTTTTCACCTCGATGGCGAAGACCCCTGGAGGAACTATCCCATGCCCAAGCAGATTTCTGAGTTTCGCTTGGAACTCGAAGTCATCCCCAGCGCCATCGCCATGCAGTTGCTGTAATTGCAGCTTTAGTAACAAGCGTCGATGGCTGCCACGACGACCATGATCGCTCCGACGATCAGTTTGCCGGACGTTCCTAGCAAACGTCCCAGAAGCGCCCCGGTTCCCACGTGCATCCCTTCTTCGACCGTCTTGCCTTTCCAAACCTCACCCAACCAAGCTCCACAGAATGCACCACCGGCCCCTCCGGCCAATGCTCCAACGATCGGACCGATGATCGGAATAGGGATCGTGAAGATGGCACCTAGGATGCTACCTACCATCGTCCCAGCGACGGCCATCGCCATCGCGCGGCGACTAGCACCACGTTTGCCGGCCATCGCAGCCCCGGCAACAAACTCGATGATCTCTCCTAAGACGGCCAGCACTAAGAGGATCCCAACCCCCATCCATCCGACTCCAGAAGTCGGCGACTCGGGAAAAAAATAAGCGTAGATTGCCGTCGCCAATACGATCAGCCAATTACCCGGTAACGATAGCAGATTAGCGGACCAACTCAGCAAGTTGATGATGCAAAGCAGCACCAGCCAAACGATCCATAACCAAGCACTCCAGTCAAACCAAGCACCGAGTATCCCCATGATCGATTATGGCTCGATCCAACGACGAATCGGTTTGACCTTCCAAGCTTCATCAAAGAAGTCCGCTTGGACGATCTTGCCCGGCCAGCGTCCATTGGGCATTGTTGTCACATCGATCATCGCCCAATCGGGTAGCTTGGGTACCTGGCGAGCATTGTTCAGGTAATCGTACTGGCGGTAAGTGAAGCTGCTATTGAAGACCACATAATGATCAGGAGCAAGAGGGTTTGGATAGATCATCAAAGGGATATGACTTTGCGCATCGAGTTTGAGCTCTCCGAGTTCGATCGAAGCATCGTTCCATTGCAACGGTAGCTTAGCGATACCCGGAGTTTCAAGCACCTTGGCGATCGTCGGATTGCTCTTGGGGTCTCCCCATAGAATCAAATGATTGTTTTGGATATCCGCCGCAGTAAGTTCCTCGGAGGATTTGACTCGAACATCGCCTCGCATCTGCCGATGCCACTGGACGACGGCATGCTCGAACTCGCTTTTCACCCACTGATCGATCTTGGGATTAAACCCACTGGCCGTAGGTTTGACGAATAGAAACGGGGCCATCAGCGCGTCATCGATAGGGCCTTGGAGCATATGCTTCTTTAGCAACTGGTAAGTTGGTGGTTCGATGGGTGATACCAACTGCCAAAACCCTTCTTTGACTTCAAAGGTCGCTTTGAATGAACCATCGGATCTTACGGATAAATCGAACGAGTCTTTGGACACGGCATGTTCCGAATCGCTGATTCGGACTTCGATAGCGTTATCCCCCACTCGGCTCGCATCGCGTTCGAGCGTGAATCGAGTGATTCCCCCATCGATCATGACCATGACTTGATCGGCTGTCTCGCCAATGGTTGGGTCTCCATAGGTAAACGCGGCGCGAATCGTCGATGGTTCATGATGATTTTCCAGGGCGTCTACCGTCACCCAAAAAGCCCGGTTGTATCGCAAAGTGGTTGTTGTAAAAACAATATCGTCCTCTCTCTTATGGGTGCGATGCGCAAGTTTTCCAGATGCCGGATCGAGGATGCGGAGCCTGCGATCGATTTCTTTTTTCGCTTCCGGAGAGATCGAGTGAGCCGTCTTGGGCGCGACAAGGTGAGTCAGTTCGAAACGCTCGTCCTCGGGCAGTTCCCAGGCAGCTTTGGCCATGATATCGGCCGCTTGTTTTTGTTTGTCGATTTCTCCGCTATAAGCGATCGTTGGTACCGTCTTAAGATTGCGAACCCACAGGGGGCAATCGTGCATCGTCCAAAGCTTTTCCTCAAACCAATAAGGCTTGAGCGTCTCGGACTGGAAGATCTTCAAAAAATCTGGAGTCTCGGAAAAGCCTGCACCTGGAGTCGCAGCAAACCATCGATCTGGGTAGTGGACTGCCAAGTGCCATGCGGCAGCCCCACCCATCGAAAAACCGCGAATGGCTACCCGCTTGGGGTCGATCGGATACTGGCTCATCGCATGCTCAAGGGCTTCGAGCGTATCGACCTCACCTGCGAGTTTGTTGGCGTTGCAATAGCGACCAAAGGGATGGATCATCAGCACCCCTTCATCGGGAATTGGATCGAGGCTTTTCATCCGCGTCGAGAGAAACTGCAACTCGAGTCCTTTTTCACTTCGCCCTCGGCACCAAACGTCGGCTCGTCCGCTGGCAGGTACGTTCGATTGGAAGACCACACCGTAAGGTTGTACGGTTCCATCGAGTTTGGATCGAAACCCTCGAACGGTGATGTAGGGCGATTGGCTGATCCATGTCCAATTGCATGCGTTGGCTCGAATCCCTTCGCAGCGACGTTTCCCCTCTTCGATGAGCGACTTGGCCCGATCGAAGTCGGCTGGGTCGAAGAAGCCGTTTTCGCTTAGTGCAAGCGACACGGCTCGGTAGAAGATCTCTGCGTCAGGAAGTTGGCTTTGAATCCGAGGATCCTTCGACTGCGAGAGTTCATCGATCGACTTTTTGAGTGGTTCCAGAGCCTTGGTAAGCGATTCCCGAACCTCCGCAGGGACTTCGATCCCCACAGGAGGAATCGGTCGAATGTTTTCGACTTGGTTGTCCGCCGGACCATCGCCAAGCAACCTACAGGTGAGGGTTCCGAGCAAAGGCAGAACGAACAACAAATGCAGCGAGAGCCAACTACGATAAAGCATGTTTGGTGTGTCTGTACGAGATCTGGAGAAGCAGGTCTAACAAATATACTTGGCGGTCGTTTCGGGGATAGTAGACAAACGACGACCACGCAGATGCCGTATCCACGGCCTATAGGTGCTTTCTTACGGAGCGTTCGAAGATAAAAATCGCAATATTCGTTGGGAAAGTGTTGGATTCCCTGGAGTTTTAAGGCATCCTTTCCTGTATGCTAGAGGAGTGCGGACCCGTTTGACTTCGCCGTTTAACTTCGGCAATGGATATCCCATGTTCCTGAGATTGAGCCTGATAACCCATCGAATATTCCTGTGTGCCTTTTCCTATGCTGCTTTTAGTCAGATTGGGATTGGACAAGTCGAGTCGACCAAGTTCTTTGAAGAGAACGTCCGGCCCGTGTTGGTTCAGCATTGCATCGCCTGCCATGGGCCCGACAAATCCGAAGCGGCCTTGAGGCTCGATCAACCTGAACGATTTGCTCAAGGTGGCGAATCCGGTTCGCTGATCGATCGTCAGAAACCAGAAGCTAGCTTGTTGCTTCAAGCCGTTCGCCACGAAGGTTTGGAGATGCCGCCCAATAAAAAACTCTCCGACGAGCAAATCGCCTCCATCGAGACTTGGGTTCGCTCAGGAGCGACTTGGCCCGAGTACGTCAAAGAACTCTCAGTGACGACGGATCAATCCAAGATCACGCAAGCCGATCACGATTACTGGTTCTTTCAACCCCTGAGCGATCCTGCTGTCGCGAACTCGACCTATTCAAATCCGATCGACGTATTCATTTCCTTAAAGCTCCAATCGCAAGGGCTGAGTCTGGGCAACAACGCCGACGACTCGATTCTTGTACGAAGGCTCTATCTGGATCTTATCGGTGTTCCACCTACGTTTGATCAGTTGCAAGCTTATTTGCAGCTCCCATCATTGGATAATCAGGGGCATTCTCGCTATGAGCAATTGGTTGACAAGTTGCTTTCGGATGCTCGATACGGGGAGCGATGGGGACGCTACTGGCTGGATTTGGTCCGGTTCGCAGAATCGGATGGTTTCAAACAAGACGATTTCCGACCTAGCGCCTACCGATACCGCGACTATGTGATCCAAGCCTTGAATGAGGATATTCCTTATTCGCAGTTTATCGCCGAGCAAATCGCAGGCGATGAAATCGATCCTACCTCCGATAGGATGAACGCGGCGACGGGCTATCTGCGGCACTGGATCTACGAATACAATCAGCGGGATGTTCGTTCTCAATGGGATAATATTCTCAACGACATCACGGATGTGACCGGAGAAGTCTTTTTAGGATTGGGGTTTTCTTGTGCTCGTTGTCACGACCACAAATTCGACCCTCTCCTTCAAAAGGATTACTACCGCTTGCAGGCCTTCTTTGCACCGATAGAACCGCGTTACGATATCGTTTCTGAATCCAAGTCGATCGACAATCGACAGGTTGCCATCGAAGCTTGGTCGCAATGCGCCGAACCGATTCGAATCGAGTTGGAAGCTTTGCAAGAGGAAACTCGCACGAAGGTCATCGAAGCGGCGATCGAGAAATTCCCGCCTGATGTTCGACCTGCCCTTCGCAAGAGTCACAATGACCGACAACCTGAAGAACGCTCGATCGCCGTGCTGGCTTATCTGCAAATCGAAAACGAAGTCAAAGGGATCGACTATTCCAAGAAGCTAAAAGGGGATTCGCTCGAGCGTTGGAAATTTCTTAAGAAGCAATACGATGAACTCAAGAAAGGGATGCCTAAAGAACCTGAAATCGCCTTGACGGTTCGGGACTCTGGCCCCGATGCTCCCGAGCTTGTGATCCCTGGTAAACCCAGTGCCGGTCGGATCGCTCCCGATGCACCAACGGTTCTTGCCCAGAAGCATCCGGTGGTTTTCCAAGACAACCGCACAGGTGTTTTTGCTTCATCAACAGGCCGACGAACCGCCTTGGCTCGATGGATCTCGGATCGAGCCAATCCTCTTGCATGGCGAGTGCTCGTCAATAGAGTCTGGCAACATCATTTCGGTAGAGGATTGGTCGCAAACTCAAGCGACTTTGGCCGACTCGGTGAGCCTCCGACCCATCCTGAACTGTTGGACTATTTGGCTCAGCACTTGATCGATCAAGATGGCAAATTAAAGTCTCTGCATCGATTGATCGTCACCTCGGAGACTTACAAGCAAAGCAGTTATCCACAGCAGAGAGCTCAAGGGCATGCGATCGACCCAGAGAATCGGTTGCTGTGGCGGTACCCCACACGCCGACTCGATGCCGAACAGATACGCGATTCTATCTTGGTCGTCTCCGGCATGCTCGATGGTCGTATGGGTGGCCCCTCCGATACGGGGGATTCCAATCGCCGCAGTATTTATCAGCGAGCTATGCGAAATAGCCCCAACACGTTTCTTGCGAGCTTCGATGCGCCTGATGGGAGCGCATCGATTGGCCGTCGTAACACCACGACCACTTCTTTGCAGTCTCTGTTCCTAACGAATTCACCTTGGATGATCCGCAAATCGGATTCGTATGCCAAGAAATTGATCTCCCAGCACGATTCGACGCGAGTGAGGGTTCAGACGATGTTTCGTGAGACGTTGCTACGAGACCCCACCGAGGAGGAGTATCGCTGGGTGAGCCAACTGGTCGAGGCCGCCGATGGCTCCGACTCACTTGGAGCCTGGGCCGATGCTTGCCAATCGCTTTGGAATACCAGTGAGTTTCTTTACATCGAGTGACGACTGTAGCTACTTTCGACGACCCTTGGATTTGCACTAGGCTTATACCCTCCCCTTACAATTGGTTTTGCTATGGAGTTTCCATACACTCAAGATCGTCGAAGCATGCTTCAAAATGCGGGCTTCGGATTTGGATTGCTTGCTCTCCAAGCGATGCTTTCGCAAAGCCGGCTGCAGGCTATGCAGGATCTAGCCAGCCAGAGCATTGGGAAAAAAGTTCATCATGCGGCCAAGGCCAAGAGCATTATCTTTCTGTTCATGGAAGGTGGCCCGAGTCATATCGATCTGTTTGATCCGAAGCCACGGCTCGAGCAACTTGCGGGGCAGCCACTGCCATCGAGCTTCAAGCCGATCATTACCCCAATGGGTGAATACAACGCACCGCTGATGCCTAGCAAGCGAAGTTGGAAGCAGCACGGAAATTGTGGAGCTTGGGTCTCGGATTGGCTACCTCATACCGCCCAGCATGTCGATGATCTAGCGATTATCCGATCCTGTTGGGGCAACGGACTGAACCATTCCAATGGTGTTTGCCAAATGAACACCGGCTCGACTCTCGGAGGGCGCCCAAGCCTTGGCTCATGGGTCACCTATGGACTAGGGACCGAGAACGAGTCACTACCTGCTTTCGTGGTGATCGAAGACGATGATGGTAAGGTGATCAATGGGCCTCGCAACTGGAGTGCAGGGTTCATGCCTGCAACTTATCAAGGTACCGCGTTGCACTCGACTGGAGCGCCGATCAAGTTCCTTTCTGCTCCCGATGAAATCGATTCCTCGCGACAAAGCAACAAACGAAAACTGATTGATGCTTTGAATCGCAAGCATCAAGCGGATCGATCGATCGATACCGAACTCGATGCTCGTATTCGATCCTATGAATTGGCTTATCGGATGCAATCTCAAGCACCCGAGGCAGTGGATCTTTCGCAGGAATCGCATTCGACGATGCAACTTTATGGCATCGATGAGAAGGAGACGAGTGTCTTCGGCCGCAATTGCTTAATGGCCCGTAGGCTCGTCGAGCGAGGTGTGCGTTTCGTGCAGTTGTATCACGGTTCTGGAAGCCGATGGGATGCTCACTCTGGAATTGAAAAGAACCACTCGAGCTTGTGTAGAGCTTCGGATCGCCCGGTGGCCGGACTCCTTACCGATCTTAAACAACGAGGACTCTTGGACTCGACATTGGTGATCTGGGGTGGAGAATTTGGGCGTACGCCGATGAGCGAGAAAGGGGACGGTCGAGATCACAACGCGAACGGATTCACGATGTGGATGGCAGGTGGTGGGGTTCGCGGTGGTCAGACAATCGGTAGTACCGACGAGATTGGGCTTCATGCGGTCGAAGACCGTTTGCACGTTCACGATTTGCACGCAACGATCTTGCATTTGATCGGCTTGAATCATTGGGATCTGGTCTACCCTCATCAAGGCCGTCCGGAGCGGGCCACGCAAAACGAGGGCCGGGTATGCACAAAACTGTTTTCGTAAACCGCTGATAGACGCTAATTGCAGGGCTCTTTTTTTGACCGCTGATGAACACTAATAAACGCTGATAAACAGCCAAGAAGAGCAAGCTGGAAAAGAACCACTGATCGAGCCCTGGCATCAGCGTTCATCAGTGTCTATCAGCGGTTAGAAGACAGGACCGCTGATGAACACTAATTAACGCTGATAAACAGCCAAGAAAAGCAAGCTGGAAAAAACCACTGATCGAGCCCTGGCATCAGCGTTCATGAGCGTCTATCAGCGGTTAGAAGACAGGACCGCTGATGAACACTAATAAACGCTGATAAACAGCCAAGAAAAGCAAGCTGGAAAAAACCACTGATCGAGCCCTGGCATCAGCGTTCATCAGCGTCTATCAGCGGTCAAAAGACAGGACCGCGGATGAACACTA
>Ga0082207_1000299_pt1 | contig 29062 bp, 28 predicted proteins | sample LakMenEpi10Aug09_FD_71540 | JGI IMG/M metagenome (GOLD analysis project Ga0082207, IMG submission 71540)
AGTGACCCAGCCATTGGCGGGTTTTAATTAACGAGTTTCGCGGTGAAGTTGTGAAGATTTGCATCTTGGGCAAAACTTCTTTAACTCTAAACGGTCTGGATCGTTACGGCGATTCTTGCGTGTGATGTAGTTGCGCTCTTTGCACTCAACACATGCCATTGTAATTTTTGGACGAACATCTGCACTTTTGCTTGCCATGGTTGAGCTCCTAGCCTTGTAGTTTAAATTAACTAATTAGTTAACTTCCTTGCTGGGTGAGGTTACCTGACCCTCACCATTTGGTGAAATTACTGCGTAGTTTTATCTGGATTTACTTATTTAATACTGGTAGCGGAGGCGGGATTTGAACCCACGACACAGCGATTATGAGCCGCTTGCTCTACCAAGCTGAGCTACCCCGCCAAACTTAATTTTCAATATTTAATTGTTGTTCGAGCCCCCTAACGGAATCGAACCGTTGACCTTTTCCTTACCATGGAAACACTCTACCGACTGAGCTAAGGGGGCGAAGTGCTGGCTAAGGATACAACCCACCTTTATTTATTACGAATTGAGGGTGTAATTACTTTAAGTAAGCCTTGCTTGCAATCTCAATACGCCTATCTTTATAAGCAGCTGATGCTCCAGAAAGTAGGTGCTCAAATGGATTACCGCTTTTTATTAATGTTCTTAACTGATCATCATCATTGCCTTGATAACTCTTAACCTCATCTGATTTAGAAATCTTTACCTCTTTATGAGGTTTTATCATCCGATACAAAACAGTTAGCAACTGTAAGCCAGCGTAAACAGTTCCTCGCCAGCCTCTACCGAAAATATCTTGAAGTTTTAATCTAAATAATGTCTTAGCGATCTCAGCCTCATCTTTTGCAGGTTTAATCAGCAGATCTTTAAATACAGCTGCCACCTCAGCTGCTCCGGTAACTGCAGGTAAAGATGCGCAATTATCAGATAGCTCTGCCCGTAAGTTCACATCAATCAACTTTGAAGCATTTAAAGTAATCTGGCTTAAATCAGATTGATCCACAGTTAACGCCACTTTGTTATCAGCTGCCCAAGCAGCTCTGGCAGCTTGATTATCGGTGCCCCGAGTATTTGGAATAAACAGTGTTGGAATCTTTGCCGCCAGCTCTTCATGCACACTGTTATATCCAGCGGCACAAATTGCAGCATCAAATGCACTTAATACATTTGCTAGTGGGAAATGTCTGATAACTTTCAAATCAAGTCCATCCGGTGCCAGATTAACTCCAGCTGAATCAATTGGCTCTTTGGTTAAAACCACTTGAAGATTTGGCCATGAGGCCAATCCCTTTAATGCAGCAGTCATTTTGGCATTTAGATCTGCTTCACCAATACCAAGTTGCACAAGTACTGCTGGACGATTTAGATCTAAGCCAAGCAAATTTCTAGCATCTGCCTTGCTAAGAGCATTTTTTGGATTAAATATTGAGATTGGTTTTACTAACAAACTATCTTTTCGATTAGCAGTTGGGCCTTTGTCATAACTTTGCCCATAATCTCCCGGCGTGATGATGAGATCCATCATTTTTGATTGCAGATCAAGTAAGTAGCGTTGCGGAGTTTTCTGCCAAAAACCTCTTCTTACCCAAACCAATTTCACCTTGGGCCTGACACTTTTTATTCCGATAATTCCTGGATATGGGACTACGCCATCAAAGCTAATGATCTTGGCATCTGTTTCATCAATTAGAGCCACAATTCGATCTCGTAAATATCTATCCCACTCAAACCTGCCCATCCATTTTCGATCTCTACCAGGCACATACTCAAAACCAACATCAGCAATTTTTGGTACTTCCACTACACCAGATGCCATAGAGATGATTATTGGATTAGCAAAACTCTTTAATTCCGCTGCGATCGCACTTGCCCGCGTTAGATGGCCCATGCCGATTCCATTACTTGTCGCTAGAATAACGGTTGGCTTTTCCATGAATTTAGTATAACTACAACCAAGTTAGGCAGACCTGATGAATAACGCACTATTGCTTGTAATTCTAACTCTGCAAATATTTATTATTTATTACTTGGTTAGAACTGCTCGAAATCTTGGCTCAAAATCGACAAGGCATCATAAAGAGTTGATGGAAAATGTTAATATGCTTAGATTTAGTAGCCGTGGAAATATTCTTAATCACCTAGCAGTTCCTAACACCAAAGAGTTTAGAAATGTGAGTTGGGAGCATGTAATTTCACTGACTAGCCACCCAGCAAGGTTTGCCACACTTAATATTGCATTAGAGCAACTTCTAAACCAGCATTTAATTCCTAAGAAAATCTATCTAAACATCTCCCATTCAGATTTAGATAAGTTGCCATCCAAGATTAAAGAGTTAGAGTCTGGTGGGGTAGTAAAAATTAATGCTTGTTCTGATTTAGGACCAGGTAAAAAATTAATTCCAACTTTGAAATTAGAGGAAAATCTACCAATTATCGTAGTCGATGATGATTTATTCTTTGAGACAGATTTAACGATGAAATTGATGGTTCAACATCATTTATCACCAAAAAACGTGGTGGCATCTAGAGTTCATAAGATTTCTCGTAAAGCAGATGGAAGTATCGCTCCATATAGTGAGTGGCTTAAAAATTACTCCCTATCAAATGGTCCTGATGCGGATCTATTCCCAACATCTGGAGCTGGCACACTTTATAAAAAAGAGTTTTTCCATCCGGATGTAATGGATGAGGAAAGTTATAAAACCTTATCCTTATATACCGATGACTTATGGTGGTATGTACAGAGCAAGCGAGCTGGAGTAACTACTAAACGATTGGCTGGCTATAGTAAATTAGAGTTCATTGATGGCACACAAGAAAATGGCTTATGGAATACTGGAAACCAAGATAGAAATGATCCAAATCTAAAAGCTTTAATGAATAAATATTCGCTCTCAATTTAGCTGGTGGCGGGTGAAGGATTTGAACCTTCGAAGGCAGAGCCGGGGGATTTACAGTCCCCTCCCATTGGCCGCTCGGGCAACCCGCCAGGATTGTTAAGCGACGTGAAGTCTAAAGCCTTAATACTTGTAATGCCAAAAGTTCAATTATTTATCGCTGTATCGTGCAATAAATCGAACATGGTCTGGGTTTAACTCTGCAATAGTTCTTGCGCCAAGTAATTTCATTGTTCTAATTATTTGGGTCCTGAATATCTCTAAAGTGCGATCAACACCAGGTTTTCCACCCGCCATAAGGCCATACAGATATGCCCGACCGATCCAAGTAAATTTAGCGCCGCTAGCAAGGGCTGCAACAACATCAGCGCCATGCATAATGCCAGTGTCAACTTGAACCTCTGCTTTGTCACCAATTGCTTTTACTACCTCTGGCAGTAAGTGAAGTGGGACTGGTGCGCGATCTAACTGACGACCGCCATGATTCGAAAGAATAATTGCATCCGCACCTGCAGCTACCGACATCATCGCATCATCAACATTTTGAATACCTTTGACGACAAGATTTCCTTGCCACTGCCCTCTAATCCACTTCAAATCCTCGTAAGTGACTGTCGGATCAAACATAGAGTCAAGTAACTCTGCAACTGTTCCATTCCAGGAATCTAATGATGCAAATTTAAGTGGGTCTGTTGTTAGAAAGTTCATCCACCAAGCAGGACGTGGAATTGCATTTAAAATTGTTTTTGAAGTTAGAGATGGCGGAATTGTCATTCCATTTCGAACATCTCTTAATCTGGCACCTGCGACCGGAACATCAACTGTCAGAACTAAAGTATCAAAACCGGCAGCCTTTGCTCGATCAACTAATGCCATACTGCGATCGCGATCTTTCCACATATAAAGTTGAAACCAATTTCGTCCACCTGGTGCAGCTTTGGCAACATCTTCTATTGATCGTGTTCCCATTGTTGAAAGGGTGTACGGAATACCTGCATCAGATGCAGCGCATGCACCGGCATACTCACCTTCAGTTTGCATCATTCTGGTGAAACCAGTCGGTGCGATTCCAACCGGCATACTCATTTTTTTACCTAGCATTTGAACTGAAAGATCGACGTCTTTAACATCACGTAAAATTCTTGGCTGAAACTCCAGTTTTTCATATGCCGCTCTTGCTCTGGTCAAACTGGATTCAGTATCAGCTCCACCATCTGTGTAATCAAAAGGCGCTTGAGGTGTTCGACGTTTAGCAATATCTCGCAAATCATAAATAGTTAGTGCTCTAGTTAATCTACGTTTTCTTGGACTTAGTATTATTTTTCTAAAGCGCAGTAGTTGTGCAAGGTCTTTAGGGCTGGGTATGCGCCGCTTAACCTTTACTTGGCTCACCACTGCTCCGATCAAGAAATTTAAATGATGCAAAATCATTCTATTTAACTAGTAAAGTATAGACATGGCTGACAGTAGTTTCGATATCGTCTCAAAAATTGATCAAATGGAGTTGGATAACGCCTTCAATCAGTGCGATAGGGAGATAGCGACTAGGTTTGATTTCAAGAATACAGATACTAAAATTGAAAAAACTGCTTTAAAAGTTGTTCTGGAGTCCAGCACCGAGGAGAGAGCTAAGGCAGCCCTTGATGTGTTTAAGGACAAACTAATAAAACGAAATATTTCACTTAAGCACTTAGATGCCTCTGAGCCAGCTTTGAGTGGCAAGACTTATCGAATCAACTGTGATTTTAAAGAAGGTATTTCAACTGAGAATGCAAAGAAGATTGCAAAATTTCTCAAAGAAAGTGGCCCTAAGTCTTTGAAAACACAAATTCAAGGCGAAGAGTTACGTGTCTCGAGCAAAAGTCGGGATGACTTACAAACTGCTATAGCTCAGGTTAAAAAAGAAACATGGGATTTTGCAGTTCAGTTCACCAACTACCGCTAATTAATACAAAAGGGAAACTTGAAATCTAATCGGTTAGGTATTGCCTATGGAGTTGGCGCTTATGTAATTTGGGGATCACTTCCTATTTACTGGCGGTGGCTGGAGCAAGCCACTGCATTTGAAATTTTAGCCAACCGAGGAATATGGTCCTTGGTAGTTTGCGTAATATTTCTGGCATTTCAAAGGCAGTTAAGATCAACTTTTACACTGATGAGAAATTCCAAAACATTCTTTACCCTTGCCTTGTCCTCATTTTTACTCACTTTGAACTGGGGAATTTACATTTGGGCTGTCTCGGTCGACCGAGTTGTTGAAGCTTCTCTTGGTTACTACATGACGCCGCTAGTGGTTGTTTTCTTTGGCGTATTTGTCTTAAAAGAGAAATTGAGAATTACCCAGAAATTATCACTGGGCTTGGCCGCAATTGGAGTTGCAATTCTGACCTTTGCATTTGGCCAACTGCCGTTGGTTGCATTTGGATTAGCACTTAGCTGGGGAACCTACTCGTTGATAAAAAAGCGGCTTGATGCCGGTTCGCTTGAAACGCTATCGGTTGAAATGCTTTTTGCTTTGATCCCAAGTGGTATTTATATGTTTTATCTGATGAGTAATAATCAAGCAGAATTTGGTTCAGAACTTTGGTTTTCCCTGATAATCATGACAACTGGCTTAGTCACCATAGTTCCACTACTTATGTTTAATTCTGCTGCCACCACATTGCCCTTAACGCTTCTTGGTTTATTAGGTTACATAAACCCAACAATTATGTTTTTAGTTGGATTTATTGTCTTTCACGAACCACTGACTTTTTCTAAGATCTTTGGCTTTGTTTTTATCTGGGGTGCTTTAATTCTGCTAGGGATTGATATGTATAGATCAGGTAGATCGATTGACCAAAGCAAAGGTTAAGTTTTCTAGCGCACTTTTTGCAGGTCCATTAGGTAAATCAACAAGCAGTTGATTTGCTTCCTTGGCCACATTGCTTAAATAATCTTGTACTTTCTTTAATGCCTTATGGTTTCGTAGCTCTTGAATCACGCCAGATAAGTCTTGGTCACTGATTGGTTTACTTAACTTCTCTATTAAAACTTTGTCGGCAGGATCATTATCTGTCATTACAAACAAGGTCACTAGTGTGGGAACTCCTTCTTTAAGATCTGTGCCAGGTGTTTTTCCGGAGGCGGTCTCAGTGCTTGCAATATCTAGTAAGTCATCGGCAACCTGAAAAGCAACACCAATTTTTTCGCCAAATTTTGTAAGAGTCTCAACTACCTCCATAGATGCACCAGAGAGTAGAGCTCCAAATCTTGCACTGGTGGCAATAAGTGATCCAGTTTTATCAGCAACCACCTTCATGTAGTGATCTATCTGAGATAGACCCTCGCTCTTTCCCTGTGTTTCTTTAATCTGTCCAATCACTAATCTTTCAAAAGTTTTGGCCTGCAACTTAACTGCCTCCGGGCCAATGTCAGCCAACATGTCAGATACTTTGGAAAAGAGATAGTCACCAGTCAAGATTGCTACGGCGTTATCCCATTTCTTATTAGCACTTACAACTCCTCGTCTAAGCGCGGCATCATCCATGACATCATCGTGATACAAAGTTGCTAGGTGAGTTAACTCGCAACATACAGCTGCCTTAATAATGTCGTAATTTGTTGGGTCACCAAATTGAGCAGATAGAAGTGTTAGAAGTGGCCTAAGGCGCTTGCCACCAGCTTCAACTAGATGCCTTGAGGTTTCAACAACTAATGGGTAATCGCCCTTAATGTGCGAACGCATTAGTTCTTCGACTTTTTTTAGATCAGAGATTAAAGATTGTTCGAGTTGGTTATCTAAATTAGGTATTCCAATTTTAGTCATTTATTTGATGAAGGTTGCAAAGTTAGTAGCTGTCGTTAACAACAAAGAAGGAGCAAGACCAAAGACCATAGAAGCGACCGTGGCGACTGAAATAGAAATCTTGCTTTTAACTGATGGAATAATGACAGAGACTGAATCATTTACTGGATCGGTAAAAAAGATCATGATTATTACTCTGATATAGAAGAATGCAGCAATCGCACTTGCAAGTACGCCTGATACAACTATTGCTATGTTTCCAGATTGATAAGCGGCTGAGAAAATTGCAAACTTTCCAATAAAGCCAGATGTCAATGGAATACCAGCAAAACTTAGAAGCAAGAAAGCAAATACAGAGCCAACAAGTGGTGACTTCTTTCCTAATCCAACCCAACGATTTAAGTCAGTTACTTCACCTGTTGAATCTCTCACTAATCCAATAATTCCAAATGCAGCCAAGGTGGTTAATCCATATGCCATTAAGTAAAATAGTGAGGCGGCTAGACCATCTTTACTTAACGCTACAACACCTGAAAGTAAGAAGCCCGCGTGAGCAATTGAAGAGTATGCCAACATTCGCTTCACATCTCGTTGAGCAATTGCAACTACAGAGCCAAGCACCATAGTTAGTATCGCAATTACCGTAATAATTGGCTGCCACATTGTTTGTGCTTCAGCAAAGCCAATGTAGAAAATTCTTAAGAGTGCACCAAATGCAGCGACTTTTGTACATGCTGCCATGAATGCAGTTATCGGAGTAGGTGCTCCTTGATATACATCTGGAGTCCAGGAATGAAATGGAACAGCGCTGATTTTAAATAGCAATCCAATTGAGACAAAGATTATTCCGATTAGTAGAAACACTTCATTCGCACTGCCCGCTGCCGCACTGATGCCGACTAAGGAAATGGTGCCGGCATAGCCATATAGAAAAGCTGCGCCAAACAAGAAAAATGCCGAAGCGTAAGCACCGAGTAGGAAGTACTTAAGAGCTGCCTCTTGAGAGAGCAAACGCCGGCGTCTACTTAAACCTGCGAGTAAATAAAGAGGTAGTGAAAAAACTTCTAAGGCAACAAATAAAGTAATCAGATCTGTTGCAACCGGAAACAGCATCATTCCGCCCACAGCAAACATGAAGAGTGGGAAAATTTCTGTTTGCTGATTCTTCTGCAAAAGCGCAACTGCCTCTTCGTTAGAACCTGGTACGGCGGAGGCTTGAGCTGTGAAATTTTCTTGATCGGCAATTAGCAATACGGCGATCAGAGCTAAAATCACAACTGTTGCTTGTAGAAATATTCCGGCTTTATCAATAGTTACTGAATTAACTGCTGCAGTAGTCGATGAAAGATCTTTTATTCGCCAGAGTTGAACTAAGGCCAGTAATAGTGCGCCAATACTGATAGTTAGTTGTGCGGCTGCTCGATGAGTTTTACCCATGAAAGCCTCAACTAAAACGCCAATTACTGCAGCGGCAAAGACGATAATCATTGGTGACAACAAAAGATAACCAAGGGAAGGGGCGGTTAACATTATTTATTCACCTCCGCTACTGGGTCGGTAAAGCCAGCATTTGTTACAACTTTTTCTGCAGTTGGATTAATCAAATCAAGTACTGGTTTCGGATAAAAACCCATTACAACAATTATCGCTATCACTGGAGCAATTGCAATTTTCTCGCGCAAGTTAAGATCTGTCATTTTTTCATTGCCTGGCGTGACTGGACCGTGTAAAGTTTTTTGAATTGGAATTAAGATATAAAGTGCGGCCAAAATTATTCCAAGTGTTCCAATGATTGCAGCCACTGGATACCTTGTATAGGTGCCAACTAAGACTAAGAACTCGCTAACAAAGCTAGCTAGGCCTGGCAGTGCAAGCCCTGACAATCCAGCGATGAAAAAGCTCCATGCCATAACTGGGGTTACTCTTTGAAGCCCACCAAAATCTGAAATTATTGAAGAGTTTCTTCGAGCCATCATCCAACCAGCAATTAAAAATAAGGCTGCAGTTGAGAATCCATGATTGACCATATACAAATTTGAACCTGACATACCTTGCGTAGTCATTGCAAAGATACCCATCGTGATAAATCCGAAGTGAGAAATTGAGGTAAACGCAATCAATCCTTTAATATCTTTTTGACCGATTGCCATGAAAGCGCCATAAATTATTGAAATGACTGCCAAGGTGATGATTAAAGGCGTAAAGGTTTTGCTGGCGTCTGGGAAAAGTTCAATACAAAAGCGAATCATTCCGTAGGTGCCAACCTTGTCTAATACGCCAAGCAACAAAACAGAGGTGCCCGGAGTAGCCGATTTGGCAGCATCAGGTAGCCAGGTATGGAAAGGCCACAACGGTGCTTTGATTGCAAATGCAATAAAGAATCCTAAAAAGAGGAAGTTTTCAGTTTGATTATCTATCTCAAGAGTCGCAAGTTGTGTTAAATCAAAAGTAGCGCCAATCTGATTTCCAGATATGACATAAACACCAATTATTGAAGCCAGCATCAATAATCCACCAAATAAGCTGTACAGAAGAAACTTAACTGCAGCCGCTGATCTATTCGCGCTGCCATATCCGCCAATTAGAAAATAAACTGGAATAAGCATTGCTTCAAAGAACACATAAAACAAGAAAAGATCAGTTGCAGCAAATACTCCGATCATCATGGTTTCCAGAATTAAAATTAAAACATAGAAAGTTTTGACGCTCCATCTGCCACCATCTGATTCATGCCAAGTTGCAAGCACCACAATTGGCACCAAAATTGTTGATAACAAGATCAGAACTAGTGAAATACCATCAATACCAACAGCAAAATTGATATTAAATGCAGAGATCCAGCTGTTGCTTTGCGTAAATTGCATAGTTGTTACTGACTTATCAAAGCCAATCGCTAAAAATATCGACGCTACTGCCACCAAAGTAGTAACCAGAAGGGCAAACTTCTTTACTAGCTCTGTGTTTTTATTTGGTATTAAATATATAAGGGCAGCTCCTACCAATGGTAGAGCGCCCACTAGGGTTAATAAACTCATGCAGTCACCACCCAAATTGTTGCAATCAGTGCCAAGGCTCCGACCACCATCAATAATGCATAGCTTCTAACATAACCATTTTGAATAACTCGTAATTTATTTCCAGCACTTAGCGAAACCGATCCAACTCCCCTGACCAAGCCATCAATTATCAAGTAATCAATATTTAGTAAATTCTTCACTACAGATTGGCCAGGACGCATAAATGCCGCCTCGTTAAAGTTATCTTGGAATAAATCTTTCCGAGCCGCTCTAGTGAATACAGATACCCGCTCTGGTGCTTTATCTGATTGCTCTCCTCGGTATTTAAGTACTGCAATACTCACACCTATCAGCACGACAGCGACAGCCATGATTGAAACCACTATTGGCGGCAAGAGCTCCTTATGATGAACTTTAAGTGGATTTACAACTGGTTCTAACCAGTGAACTAACCAATCACCTTTATATAAAAGATAGCCAGAGGCTACAGATCCAACTGAAAGTAATCCGATAGGTACCAACATCAGCGCTGGACTCTCATGTGGCTCATCTTTATGACCCCATCTTTCATTTCCAAAGAAGGTCAAAATAACTACTCGTGTCATATAGAAAGCTGTAATCATCGCACCAAGCAATGTTGCAGAGCCCAATATCAAACCTTTAATACCACCCTCATTAAGAGCAGTCTCAATAATTTTATCCTTCGAGTAAAAACCGGCAAATGGCGGCACTCCAATGATTGCTAGATATCCCAATCCAAATGTTAGGAAAGTTATCGGCATGAATTTTCCAATACCGCCGTACTTTCGCATATTCACTTCATCCTTCATGCCGTGCATTACCGATCCGGCACCAAGAAACATGCTGGCTTTAAAGAAGCCGTGGGTTAGTAAATGCATGATTGCAAATGCATAACCAATTGGACCTAAACCAGTTGCCAAAATCATGTAGCCAATTTGAGACATAGTGGAGGCAGCAAGTGCCTTCTTAATATCATCTTTTGCCATACCAATAATTGCGCCAAACAATAAGGTAACTCCACCAACAATTAAGACCATTAATTGCGCAATTGGTGCAGCATCAAAAACAAAATTAGATCTGGTAATTAAGTAAACACCAGCAGTCACCATGGTCGCCGCATGGATTAGAGCCGATACTGGAGTTGGACCTGCCATCGCATCTCCCAACCAGGATTGCAATGGGAATTGTGCAGATTTTCCGCAAGCAGCAAGTAATAGCATCAAACCAATTGCAGTTAACTGTGTTGAGGATGCCTGATCAACACTATCTTTCATGCCAGAAAATGAGACATCGCCAAAGGTTGCAAATGAAATCATGATTGCAAGTGATAGCCCCACATCACCCACGCGGTTGGCCACAAATGCTTTTTTAGCAGCGGTTGCGTAAGCAGGTTTTTCATTCCAAAAACCAATTAATAGATAGGAGGCAAGACCAACGCCCTCCCATCCAACATAAAGATTCAAATAAGAATCACCTAAAACCAGAAGTAACATCGAGGCAATGAATAAGTTTAGGTAAGCGAAAAAACGCCTGCGATCTAAATCATGTGACATATACGCAATGGAATAAACATGAATTAGGGTGCCTACGCCAGTAATTAACAGGACAAAACAAATTGAAAGTTGATCTAATAAAAGAGAAGCATCGACATTAAAAGATCCTACGGAGATCCAAGTAAATATCTTTTGTGTTACCGCTCGATTCTCTTCAGACCTAGATTGCATGGCGAAAAATTCAATTATTCCAATTGTAAAAGTTGAGGCAGAAACAATTGTTCCCATGATGTGGCCCCAAGAATTAGCTCGCTTACCTGCCAGCAACAAGATTGCTGAGCTAAAAAGCGGAAGAGCTATTAGCCAAAGTAAATTCTCAGATGTCTGCATGATTATCTCTTAAGCAAACTTGCATCATCAACGGATGCCGAACGTCTAGAGCGATAAATAGTTACGATGATTGCTAGTCCAACCACAACTTCACATGCGGCAACTACCATGGTGAAGAAAGCCACTACTTGGCCCTCTAAATTGCCGTTGATTCTTGCAAAAGTTACAAAGGCCAAATTAGCTGCATTGAGCATTAACTCGATGCACATGAAAACAACGATTGAGTTTCGGCGAACTACAACGCCAATTGCACCAATTGTAAATAAAATTGCAGAGAGGTAAAGGTAATTAGCAACAGCCACTACTTTTCCTCCTCTTCATCTTTTTTCATTTCAAAAGTTGCACTTTCAATAATGTCCCCACGAGCCTGTAACACACTTGAAATTGAAGAAGGAGCAGCTTGTCCAGTTGGCAAAAGCGCAGGAACATCAACTGCGTTATGAAGTGCGTAAACACCGGCACTTGGAAGTCCAGAGGCATCTTTAAGACTATCTTTTCTAAATCTTGCAATCGAAAGATCTCGTTGTGAATTCTTTGATTTAGATTTTTGGCTATGCCCTAGAACCATTGCCCCAATTGCAGCTGTAATTAGCAGCGCTGATACCACTTCAAATGCAAAGACATATCTAGTAAATAATTCTGCTGCTATCCCAAATGCATTTCCTTCAGCATTGGCTTCACTCAAACCATATATTGGTCGATTAAAGGTTGCCCGACTAATCAAACTAACCAATAGGCCGCCAAAACCAATTGCGGCAACTATCGCTATTGGGCGAAGTCCTGGGATGTTTTCTTCTAACGAATCTGAAGTATCAACACCTACGAGCATTAAAATAAATAAGAACAGCATCATGACTGCACCGGTATACACAACAATTTGAACAATACCCAAGAAGAGTGCCTCTTGCGCAATGTAAAAAATTGCCAAGGAAATCATGACCCAAGCAAGTAGCAATGCAGAATGAACAGCTTTTTTCACTAAAAGCATTCCCAGTGCTGCCAATACCGATAATGGAGCAAGGAAATAAAATAGATACGACTCTGGCGTGGCTGTCGTACCAACATCTAATGCAAAATTAATCATCAATTGCTGCGCCTTGAGATGGATGAGAGCCAGTAACTTCACCACGATAGTAATTTCCATCATCGGTGTTTGGATACATTGGATGCGGTGGCGGGACCATACCGGCACGAAGTGGACCTAGTAGATCATCTTTTTCAAATATCAATTTTCCTCTAGTGCTATCGGCTAACTCATACTCATTTGTCATAGTTAGCGCTCTTGTTGGACATGCTTCAATACAAAGCCCACAGAAAATACATCTTAAATAATTAATTTGATAAACCTTGCCGTATCGCTCACCCGGTGAGAATTGTTCACCCTCTTTATTATCTGCACCCTCAACATAAATAGCATCTGCCGGACATGCCCATGCACATAATTCACAACCAATGCATTTTTCAAGTCCATCTGGATGTCGATTTAACTGATGGCGGCCATGAAATCTCTCAGCAGTTGGTTCCTTAACCTCTGGGTATTGAACTGTGTTAACTTTCTTAAACATTGTTCTAAATGTCACCCAGAAGCCAAGAAGTTGCTTGCCAAAGCTTGCGCTCTCATGATCGGTGATTGGCGCTTTTGCTTGATCAGATTTAGCTAATCCAAACTCCTCGTTGCGAGGCAATAATTCATCAGCCATTTAATTGCTCCACTCTCGAGGTAGGGATTGCAGGAACCGGAAAACTAGGTTCGGTTGAGTCAACTATCTTTGCTGCTGTAGAGGTTTTAACTTTCTGCCTTTCATACAAAGATGTACCAGCCAAATACAAAAGTGCAACTGTGAAGACAAAGGCAAAAATTACCGCTTGCGGTGCATTCTGTTGTGAGAGTACCCGCAAAGTAGCAACAACTAAAATCCATGCCAGTGAGAATGGAATCAAAACTTTCCAACCAAACTTCATGAACTGGTCATACCGCAATCTTGGCAAAGTACCGCGTAACCAAACAAATACGAAGAAAAATGCTAAAACCTTAATAAAGAACCAAACTAATGTGAACCAACCGCCCAGCCATTGCTCGGTAAAGCCAAGACCCGGAAGTGCTCGATACCCACCTAAAAACAGTGTGGTTGCCAAAGCAGAGACAGCAATAATGTTTACATACTCTGACAAGAAAAATAGTGCGAACTTAAGAGATGAATACTCGGTATGGAAACCACCGACTAACTCTCCTTCAGCCTCCGCTAAGTCAAATGGTGCACGATTTGTTTCACCAACCATAGAAATTGAGTAAATAACAAAAGATGGGAAAAGTACTACTGCATACCACCATTGATCTTGAGCTGCGACAATTTCTGAAGTCGACATTGAGCCGGCATAAATAAATACTGCAACGAGTGATAATCCCATTGCAACTTCATAGGAAATTACTTGAGCTGATGAACGAAGTCCGCCTAAAAGTGGGTAAGTAGATCCAGAGGACCAGCCTGCAAGCACAATGCCATAAACACCAACAGATGCGATCGCTAAAACATAAAGAACACCAACTGAAAGATCAGTTAACTGCATTGCAGTTTGTTGGCCAAAGAAATTTACTGGACCGGTCATAGGAATTACTGCAAATGCCATAAAACAAGCAGTAGTGCTAATGATTGGTGCAATTACAAAAACAATTCGATCAGCTGCTTTTGGAATTAAATCCTCTTTTAATGCCAGTTTCACACCATCAACTAGTGCTTGCAATAAACCAAACTTTCCAACTCTGTTAGGTCCACTTCGTTGTTGCATTCTGGCAACAATTCTTCGCTCTCCCCAAACCGACATAATCGTTAGAAAAACGCACACTGCAAAAACTATTAAACCTTTTAAGGCAATAACCCAGCCTGGATCTTGGCTAATTAATTCTGCATTTGTCATGCTTTAGCCACCTTTACTAATGAATTGCCGACCACACCGAGGTTTCTTATCAACTGACTATTGCTTGAGTTACGTGGCAACCATACGGAGGAATCATCAATATCTGCAATTACACACGGTAGTGTGACTGCGCCGTAATTGTTTGACACCCTAATTAAGTCATTCTCTTTCACACCTAGATTACTTGCCCGAGATTTACTAATTACTGCAACAGATGCACGTGCTGTGCCAGCCAAATTTTCCTCACCGTCTTGCAAAGATCCCTTATCGAGCAAGTTTCGCCATGAGGTAAGAATTGCCTCATCACCACTTACAGATGTGTTTGCGCTGGCGGTTACTGATTTCATTGTTGATCGAGCGCCATCCCATGCACCTAGTGATTCCATCTCTGCTCTAGCAGCTTTTACTGTTGGCAAATTGATTGGCTTGCCAATCTCATCGGCCAAGATTGAAAGAATTCTGACATCACTGCGATTTAATGATTGTTCCACTGCAGCTTCAAACTTTCGCACTTTGCCTTGCCAGTCCATAAAAGATCCACTCTTTTCGACAACAGCTGCCACCGGCAAGACCACCGATGCATGCTCGGTGATATCACTCTGGCGAATTTCAAGTGAGACTATAAACTTTTTAGCCAGCTTAACTTTGGCATCTGCAGAGATATCCATTGGATCAACTCCACCAATTACTAAAGCTTGCAGATCTGAATTAATCATTTCTTGAGTGTCCATGCCAGGTGTTGTTGGCAATGAATCAACAGCCCAAGCTGTAGAGATATCGACTCTGGCTGCAGCATCACTTACCGGACGATTTCCTGGCAATAAATTTGGAAGTGCACCCGCTGCTATCGCACCTACTTCACCAGATCGTCGCGGAATCCAACCTAATTTGGCACCACTGCTGCTGATTAGTTTTGCTACGGCAGACAATGCCCCTGCAGTCTCTGCCGCTCTCTCACCAACTAGCACTACTGATTTACCTGTTAATCCTGTGATCGAGTTAATCGCAGAGACTTCATCACCGGCTGCAGTTTTAATCAAATTCGCATTTAACTTTTCACTTCCGCGGCTAGCAAAGGCGGCAATGCTACTTACTTTGATCGAGCGCTTATGAACTTGCTTGTAAATTCTCAAGAAGACAATTGGTGACTCATCCTCTGGCTCGAAATTAATCAGAACTACATGATCTGCTTTATCAATATCTGTATAGGTTGCCGAAGTTGGAACGGATGCTAAGAAATCTAACTCCTCCGATGTGTGAAGACGAGCACGGAAATCAATGTTGTTACTTCCTAGTGTTACTCGAGCAAATTTGCTGTAACCATAAGCATCTTCAACAGTTGCTCTACCGCCAACTAACACCCCTGCTCTTACACCTTTTAATCCGGCTGCAGCAGCAGCTAACGCTTCAGGCCAAGATGCTTCTTGTAGTTGACCATTTGCATCACGAATTAGCGGTGTAGAAATTCTATTTTTTGCCACTTCATATTTAAACGCCCAGCGGCCCTTGTCGCAGTTCCACTCTTCATTTACAGATGCATCTTCGCCAGCAAGTCTTCGTAATGTTTTTCCTCTACGGACATCGGTACGCATCGCGCAACCAGATGCGCAGTGTTCACAAGCTGACTCAGTAGATACTAAATCAAAAGGTCTTGCTCTAAATCGATAAGAGGTACCAGTTAACGCACCTACTGGGCAGATTTGAACAGTATTTCCAGAGTAGTAAGAATCAAATGGTTCATCTTCATAAATTCCTACCTGCTGCAACGCACCTCGTTCATTGAGAGTAATAAAAGGATCGCCAGCGATTTGTTCTGAAAATCTAGTGCAGCGAGCGCAAAGCACACACCGCTCACGATCTAACAAAACTTGGGAGGAGATAGCTACTGGTTTTTCAAAAGTTCGCTTAACGCCTTCAAATCGAGATTCACCGCGACCATTAGACATTGCTTGATTTTGTAATGGACACTCGCCACCTTTATCGCAAACTGGGCAATCTAGTGGGTGGTTGATTAACAACAACTCCATTATTCCCTTTTGTGCTTTGTCAGCAACTGGCGAGGTTAATTGTGTTTTTACAATCATTCCGGTTTCAACTGGAATGGTGCAGGAAGCCTGTGGCTTAGGAAAAGCACGGCCATTAATTTCAATATCAACTAAGCATTGTCGGCAGGCACCTGCTGGTTCAAGTAATGGGTGGTCACAAAATCTTGGTATTTGAATTCCAAGTTTCTCAGCAGCTCTAATCACCAGGGTGCCCTTTGGCACAGTTACTTCAAAACCATCAATTACGCAGGTGATCATCTCAACTTTTTGCTCTGTACCTAACTCTTGAATACTCATCTAACACCCGCGCTTTCAAACAAAGTGGCAGCTGTTGGATCAAATGGACAAGCACCTATTGATAGATGATCTAAATACTCTTGCCTGAAATACTTAAGGGAGGAAATAATTGGACTAGCTGCGCCATCTGCTAATGCGCAAAATGAACGTCCCATGATGTTGTCACAAAGATCTAATAATTTATCTAGATCTGCTTCAGTGCCTTTACCTGACTCTAAATCTTTTAGAACCTGTACTAGCCACCAGGTTCCCTCTCGGCATGGTGTGCACTTGCCACAAGATTCATGCTTATAAAACTCAGTCCAACGTAGTACAGCGCGAACCACACAGGTTGTCTCATCAAAAATTTGTAATGCTTTTGTTCCCAACATTGAGCCAGCAGCGGAGACTCCTTCATAATCTAATGGCACATCCAAATGTGCATCAGTAAATATCGGAGTTGATGAACCACCTGGTGTCCAAAACTTTAATTTATGACCAGATCTAACCCCACCAGATATTTCCAATAATTGACGCAAAGTTACGCCCAGTGGTGCCTCGAACTGTCCTGGATTATTTACATGCCCAGATAGAGAGTAAAGAGTAAAGCCCTTACTTTTCTCTGTTCCCATTGCGGTAAACCATGCAACTCCATTATTTACAATTGCAGGAACAGAGGCCACAGATTCAACATTGTTAACAACTGTTGGCTTTGCATATAAGCCGGCAATCGCTGGAAAAGGTGGACGTAATCTTGGTTGTCCTCTAAATCCCTCAAGTGAATCAAGCAAAGCGGTCTCTTCGCCACAAATATAGGCACCTGCTCCAACATGCAAAACTAATTCCAGATCAAAACCTTTACCCAATATGTTTTTACCTAGCAAGCCTGCTTTATAAGCATCTTCTATTGCTTGTTGAACTCTTCTAACCACATGTGTTACTTCACCGCGAATATAAATAAATGCGTAATTAGCTCTAATTGCATAGGAGCCAATAATTACTCCCTCAATTAATACATGGGGATTGGCCATCATCAATGGCGTATCTTTACAAGTTCCAGGCTCTGATTCATCGGCATTTACAACAAAGTAATGTTCTTTATTATCACCTTGTGGAATAAAGCCCCATTTATTTCCAGTAGGAAAACCTGCGCCGCCTCTACCTCGTAGCCCTGAATCTTTTACTAATTGAATAACTTCATCAGGTTGCATAGCTAGGGCTTTTTCAACTGCGGTGTAACCGCCATTGCGTTTGTAACCTGCGATGGTAAATGAATCTGCTTGATCCCAATGGGCCGAAAGTACTGGAGTTAATTTACTCATGCTCCACCTTTTGCCTTATTTAATCCCAACAATGTTGGCTCTCCTGCTTGCACGCCTTCATTTGCTAATCCATCAGAGATTCCAGCAAGTACTGCAGAATTTTGTTTCCAAGTGCGCAATGTTTTTGGACCACGTGTTGGCGGGATTGGTTTTCCAGCTCTGGCGCTATCAACTAGATCTTTAGTGGATTGAACCGTTTGATTGTCATAAAACTCCCAATTGACCATTACTACCGGGGCATAATCACAAGCGGCATTACATTCAATATGCTCCACTGAAACCTTGCCATCTGATGTTACGCCATCATTTTCAATACTTAGATGTTCTTTGATAGAGCTAAATATTGCATCCCCGCCCATAACTGCACATAAAGTATTGGTGCAGATACCAACATGGTATTCACCTACTGGTTTTGATTTATATTGCGTATAGAAAGTTGAGACTGCAGTTACCTCAGCAGTTGCAAGCTCTAATTTTTGACCAATTAATTCAATACCCTCATTTGTTACATAACCATCAATTGATTGCACATAATGAAGTAGTGGCATGATTGCAGATCGCTTACGTGGATATCTTGCAATTATTGAATCCATAATTGAGATTTGTTCAGTTGTGAATGCCATTATCGATCAACTCCACCCATCACTGGATCAATTGATGCCACCGCAGCAACTACATCTGAAATCTGTCCACCTTCACACATTGCTGCAGTTGACTGCAGATTGTTAAATGATGGATCGCGGAAATGAACTCGATAAGGTCTAGTGCCGCCATCTGAAACTAAATTAACCCCTAGTTCACCACGTGGGGATTCAATCGCGGTGTACACCTGACCGGCTGGCACTCTAAAACCTTCGGTGACTAATTTAAAGTGATGAATCAATGCCTCCATTGATTCGCCCATAATTTCTCTAATGTGATTTAGTGAGTTACCCATGCCATCGGCACCAACAGATAATTGAGAAGGCCAAGCAATCTTCTTATCAGCCACCATTACTGGTTGACCCTCTAATTTTTCTAACTTAGAAACACATTGTTCAATAATTCTTAAAGATTGCTCAAGCTCTTTCATTCTGATTAAAAAGCGACCATAAACATCACAGGTATCTGTTGTTGGAATATCAAATTCATAATCTTCATAACCACAATAAGGTTGCGCCTTACGTAAATCCCAAGCTAACCCAGTTGAACGAAGTACTGGACCAGTAATTCCTAAAGTTGTGCAACCTGCTAGATCTAAGTAACCAACTCCCTGTGTGCGCTTGATCCAGATTGAATTACCAACCAATAATTTTTCATTATCTTTAAAGTTAATTCTTAAATCTTTGACTGTTTCACGAATCTTCTTTAACGCACCCTCTGGTAAATCTTGAGCCACTCCACCTGGTCGGATATAGGCCATATTCATTCGCAGTCCTGAGAGCATTTCAAAAATATCTAATACTTTCTCCCTCTCCCTAAATGCAAAGATCATTGGCGATAGTGCGCCAAGTTCTAATGCACCAGTTCCGAGAGCCACCATGTGAGAGGAGATTCGGTTGAACTCCATCATCATTACTCGAATAACTGTTGCTCTCTCTGGCACATCATTTGTAATTCCTAATAGCTTCTCAACTCCTAGGCAATACGCAGTTTCATTAAATATTGGAGAGAGATAGTCCATTCTGGTTACAAAAGTTACGCCTTGGGTCCAGTTTCTAAACTCAGTATTTTTCTCAATGCCAGTATGTAAATATCCAATTCCACATCTTGTTTCAGTTACTGTCTCGCCCTCTAATTCCAAAATTAAGCGCAGCACGCCATGAGTTGAAGGGTGCTGTGGTCCCATGTTTAAAACCACGCGCTCTTCTTTGGTCGCACCAATTTCAGTAACTAATGCATCCCAATCTCCGCCAGTAACCGAGTAGACCCGTCCTTCGGTTGTTTCCTGAGAGGATGCGTATGGATCGGTATAAGTTGTCATGAATAACTCCGACGTTGAGATGGTGCTGGAACAGTTGCACCCTTATATTCAATTTCAATTCCGCCCAGCGGATAATCTTTTCGTTGCGGAAATCCTGACCAATCATCTGGCATCAAAATACGGGTTAGTCCAGGATGGTTATCAAAAATAATTCCAAACATGTCATAAGTTTCCCGCTCATGCCAATTTGTGCCGGCCCAAATTTCAACTAACGAAGGGATATGAGGATCTTTTTCGGAGACACAAACTTCTAATCTAATTCGTTGATTTCTAGTAATTGAGAGCAGTGAATAGATTGCATGTAGCTCTCGATTTGTTTCCTCTGGATAGTGCACACCATTTACACCAACACACATTTCAAACCTAAGTTGATCCCGTAATATTTTGGCCACATCTAGCAAACGACTTGATTTAATAAATAACGTTAACTCCCCGCGGTCTACGACAACTTTCTCAATCGCATCGCTAAAGAGTGGGTAAGCACGCTCTAAATCATCAGCTACCTGATCAAAATAACCACCAAATGGACGCTCAGTTGAACCAATTGTGGTTTGGGTTTTAGCTAACCCACCAAAACCAGAGGTGTCTCCACTTCCTTGGCTACCAAACATTCCGTTCTTGCTCATGCTAATAAACCTTTTAGTTGGTGGGTAGGTTTTGCAGCTAACGCCGCAGCTTCTACCTCTTTGATGATTTTTTCTCTGTTTGGACCAAGTTTTTCATTTCCAATTTGCTCATGTAACTTCAAGATTGCATCCATCAACATTTCAGGTCTTGGTGGGCACCCAGGCAGATAGATATCAACTGGAATTATGTGATCGACTCCTTGCACAATTGCATAGTTATTAAACATGCCACCTGATGAAGCACATGCACCCATTGCAATCGTCCACTTAGGGGCTGCCATTTGATCATAAATCTGACGAACCACTGGCGCCATTTTGTTACTTACTCGGCCAGCAACAATCATTAAGTCTGCCTGGCGAGGAGAGGCTCTAAAAACTTCCATTCCAAATCTAGCTAAGTCATATCTGCCAGCACCTGCGGCCATCATTTCAATTGCGCAACAAGCAAGTCCAAATGTTGCTGGCCACAATGAGTTTTTGCGCATGTAACCTGCAAGCTTTTCAACTGTTGTTAATAAAAACCCGCTCGGTAACTTCTCCTCTAAACCCATAATTAATCCCATTCCAATCCACCGCGGCGCCAAACATAGGCGTAGGCAACAAATACAGTGCCAATAAATAATCCCATTTCAACTAATCCAAATAATCCAAGTTCATCAAATGCAACTGCCCATGGATACAAGAAGACAATTTCTATATCAAAAACAATAAAAAGCATCGCAGTTAAGAAATATTTAATTGGGAATCTTCCGCCACCGGCTGCTTGTGGCGATGGTTGAATACCGCACTCATATGCATCTGACTTTGCGCGGTTATACCGTTTTGGGCCAGTTAGAGCTGCGGCAGCAACTGAAAAAATTGCAAAACCAAAGCCAATTGCCCCAATCGCCAGGATCGGCACATATGGATTAAATGAGAGATTCATACGGTCAAATCTTATGGTTTGTCAGCGGTGGCTTTTGCCACTTACGCCTTGTACCCAATGTGAACTGCGACAATTCCGAAGGTTAGGTCCTGCCAAGCCACAGAGTCCCACCCATTTTTTTGCAATATCAGGGCTAGCCCTGCCTGATCTGGCCAGGCTCGGATCGATTCTGCAAGATAGATATAAGCCTGTGGATTTTTACTTATCTTTCGAACAATTGCAGGAAGTGCCTTCATTAAATAATTTAAGTAAACAATTTTAAAAACTTTGTTAACGGGATGAGAGAACTCGGCAATAACAATTTTGCCACCTGATTTAGTAACTCGTAGTGCCTCTTTTAATGCCAAAGATGTGTCGCTAGTATTTCGTAAACCAAATGAAATTGTAGTTACATCAAATGTATTGTCGCCAAATGGCAGCTTAAGTGCATCTCCTTGAACAAACTTAATATCTTTGTGTTGCTTTCTGCCTTGCGCCAACATTCCTTCTGAAAAATCTAATGCGGTAACTTGCGCACCTTTATCAACTAGTGGCCGGGCTGAAGAGCCAGTTCCGGCGGCAATATCTAAAATCTGCATTCCCGATTTTGGAGCAATGATTGCGGTCACACTCTTACGCCATGCTTTGGTTCTGCCTAGGCTTAGTAGGTCATTTAAGAAGTCGTACCGACTGGCTACGCCATCAAACATCTTTGAAACATCATCTGGATCTTTATTCAAATTTGCGCGGACCACACCCCCATTCTCCAAGGAGTAGGCTTTACAGACAAATCCGGTAAATAGATGGGCGTAAATTATTAATGTCAGTTTTAATCACTACTGAAATCTTGGGAGAGAACTCAGTACTAACCTCAGTCGAAAGCCAGTTAGATTTATCTGCTGCTTGGATTCGAAGTGGTGATGGGTTGATTGGATTTGGCGAGTATAAGAAAATACAAATTTCTGGAGCAGATCGTTTTAAGCAAGCACGTACCTGGTGGAATCAACAATTATCTGAATTTAAGATTCAAAACAATGTTCATGGCAGCGGTACTGGTCCAGTTCTTTTCACCTCTTTCTCCTTTGATCCACAACAAAGTTCAGTGTTAGTAATCCCAGAGATTATCCTGGCAAAGAAAGGCAATAAATCCTGGGTTACATGGATTGGTGATAGTAGACAGCCTGATTTTTCAAAACTTCATAGCACAGCACCAAGCGGTGAAATCTCATGGGATGGTGGATCAATTCCTGAAGACAAATGGCGCGAACAAGTTAGCTATGCGATTAAATCAATAAAAGAGGGAAGGTTAGAAAAAGTAGTTCTAGCTAGGGATCAGATTGCTCGTTCTAATCAACCAATAGATACACGTAGCATTTTGCAACGATTAGAGATTGATTACCCCTCTACTTGGTTGTTTCTAGTTGATGGATTAATTGGTGCAACTCCTGAGCTATTGGTTAGATTGAGTAAATCTCTAGTTACCTCTCGAGTCTTAGCCGGCACAATACAAAAAACTGGCAATGAGGATAGAGATTTAGCTCTGGCTGCCTCATTAGCTAAGTCCTCTAAAGATTTAGAGGAACATGAGTATGCAGTCAGATCAGTCGCAGATGCCTTAGAACCATTTTGTTCTTCTACTAATGTTCCAGAGTCACCTTTTGTTCTCCATCTTTCAAATGTCATGCATCTTGCAACTGATGTGACAGGGGTTCTAAATGACAGCGCAAAGCAAGCAGATATTTTCACTCTTATTGAGCAACTTCACCCAACGGCTGCGGTATGCGGCACGCCAACCGATGTTGCAAAACAATTGATTAATGATCTTGAGAAAATGAATCGTGGGCGTTATGCAGCTCCAGTTGGTTGGATTGATGCAAATGGCGATGGTGAGATAGCTATTGCACTTCGCTGCGGTTTACTCCTTGAGGATAAAAAATCAATGAGAATCTTTGCCGGTTGTGGGATTGTTGCTGGTTCAGATCCAGAGACTGAATTCGCAGAGAGTCAGGCTAAGTTAATGCCTATGCGCACTGCGCTAGAAATGCTTTGAGAGATAACTTTTAATTCCTTAGCGTTTGTTTCTCGATCTGGAACTTGAATTATCACAATCTCTAAACCATTAACTGCCTTACTCATCACTTTTTGTAGCTCTGCCGAACTACTTACTTTTACTACATTTACACCAAAACCAGCACAGACTTTAACTAAATCTAAGTTATGCGGTGTACCAAACAACTGATCAAAATTTTCTACACCCGCTTGTGGCAAAGTAGAAAATATCCCACCACCGTTGTTATCAACAACATAAATGCGCACATTCTCATTAGCTGCATTGCTCAAAGCTGAAATATCATGCAGGAAGGTCAGATCACCCAAAATTGCATAGGTAGTGTCAAACTCTTTTGCGACTCCAAAAATTGTTGAGATATTTCCATCAATGCCAGCTAAGCCACGATTTGCAAAAACCTCAAGGCCACCTCTGGGCTTACAAAATGCCTCAACATCTCTAACTGGACGAGATGAGCCTACAAATAGGGCAGTTGAATCCGGCAATGACTTAGTAATTTCTAAAGTAACGAATTGCTCTGACCACTGTAAATTCTCAATCTTTGCTGCAGCTAAATCTGATGCTTTCTGCCAAATATTTAAATCGGTTTTCTGACTAACAACCTGAGCTGGCAAGGTTGAAAGCAGTAAGTTTCCCTCTCGATTACTATCTATATCTAAAGAGCGTGGATCAATCACAATCAAATTTTTTGCAAGTTTTATGAAGTTATTTGTGCTTCTTGACAATGTTGTTCTACCAATTACAACTACATTTTCTGGAGCCAATTCCTTTGCAATCTCACTGTCACTTAAAAATATTGCGGCATGGGCAATCGCCTGGGGAAAGGAGAGTGGGTCTTCGGCAATTACTGGCCAATTTAGTTTCTTTGCAAAATCCAACACCTGATCAACTCGGTATCCTGCGCGATCATGACCAATAACTAAAACGCCAGTGGTTAGTTCAAGTTTGCCTTCGATATGGTTTTCAAAACTTATTGGATTTATCTTTACCCCTGCAAGCCAATCGTTTTTCTCAACACTAAGTAATGGCTCATCAAATTGGATGTTTAGGTGTACTGGCCCAGTGCTTAGCAGCGACTTGATTTCAATCTCTGATGAAAGATCATGGGTTTTAATTCCTGGAAAGATATTGACTTGATTTGTTGTTTGGTTTGCACCAGTTTTTCTCAACCGAGCCGGCCTATCAGCGGTGATAATCAACAATTTATTCGCGCTGTGCAAAGCTTCGATGGCAGCTGGATGAAAGTTGGCAGCTGCAGTTCCACTGGTGCAAATGACTGCAACATAGTTGTTACTAGCCTTTGAAATTCCCAGCGCAAAGAAGGCAGCACCTCGTTCATCAATCTTTACATGCAGGTCAATTATTTGTTTTTGAGCCGCCTCGCCCAGCGCGGTAAGTAAGGGTGCGTTACGCGACCCAGGTGAAACAACAAAATCACTAACTCCTGCTTCAATTAATTGACGCAGAACTGCATGAGCTAACTTAGTTGCATTACTCATTATGAAACCTCGGCATATATCTCATTAACTCTATCTTGCCACCAACTCTGTCTTGCTGGCACCGCTTTAAACTCTTCGATTAAATCAGGAACTATTCTTCGGTTTTTGATGTACCCATTCTCTGCTATCAGTGGTTTGCTCGTAACATCTGCTTCAAGTAGTGCAACAGTTGCTAAACCACATGGACCATAAAGATTTGGAATTGAAGCGGCCAGCGATAAACCATGAGATATCCCGACACTACTATCTAAAGCACTAGAAATTACAACAGGTAGTTGGATTTTTTCAATTACCTCAAGAGCTGATGAAAAACCACCAGTTGGTGCCCACTTAATGATTGCCACATCTGCAACTTCTTTCAATTTTGTTAAGTCAGAACCAAGGTATTTTCTAATTGATTCATCAACTGCAATTGGTATTTTTACCGTTTGGCGCAATGACTTTAGGTCTGCAATATCTAGGCATGGTTGCTCAACATAATCAATCTGATCTGGAAACTCTTGTAGATAATTTCTCAAATTGGCAATTGCTTCTTCTAGATTCCAGCCGCCATTGACGTCTAACCGGAATTTTGCGCCCGGTATGTGCCGCAGAACTTCTTGGAGCAAAAGATGATCATTTACAAAATCATTTACTTTCACCTTGATTGTCGTGCAACCATTAAAGTTAGCCAACAGTGTTGAAACTTGATCAACTTTTATAGTTGGCAGCGTTGCATTTACTGCTACCTCATCACGAACCGGCTTTGGCGCAGGTTTTGTAGCAGCTTCCAGGGCAGCCTTAAGCCAGGTCGCTGATTCCTTATTGTTGTACTCAATAAAAGGTGAGAACTCACTCCAACCTTCAGGTCCTTCAAATAATGCAATTTCACGATTTTTTATTTGTCGAAAATTAAATTTAACTGGGATTGAAACTACTTTGAGTTGAAACGGAAACATTAATTAAGGACGTTTAGGGAATTTATCAAAGTTTGGCTCGCGCTTTTCTTGATAAGCGTTTCTACCCTCTTGACCTTCCTCGGTTAGGTAAAACAACAACGTTGCATCCCCTGCTAATTGCTGAACCCCAGCTAAGCCATCATCTGCAGCATTTAAGCCAGCCTTTAATAATCGAAGTGCCATTGGTGAGTGCCGCAGCATCTCTCGTGCCCATGAAACTGTTTCTGCCTCTAAATCTTTAACTGGGACAACAGCATTTACTAATCCCATATCTAATGCTTCTTGCGCATCGTATTGACGGCAAAGAAACCAAATTTCTCGTGCTTTCTTTTGGCCAACATGCGCCGCTAATAGTCCGGCTCCATAGCCGCCATCAAATGATCCAACCATCGGACCTGTTTGCCCAAACTTTGCGTTCTCGGCTGCAATTGTTAAATCACAAACCACGTGCAAAACATGTCCCCCGCCAATAGCCCAGCCTGCGACCATTGCTACAACTGGTTTAGGAGTTCTGCGAATTTGAACCTGCAAATCTAAAACATTTAGCCGGCCAATTCCTTTTTTACTTAATTCATCATCACCTAGATAGCCATCATCACCACGAACATTTATGTCACCACCGGAACAAAAAGCTTCGGTACCTTCACCGGTAAATATGATTACTCCAACTTGATCATTGTCGCGTGCTAAATCAAAGGCCTTGGCTAACTCCTTTAGTGTCTGTGGGCGAAAAGCATTTCTTACCTCTGGGCGATTAATTGTAATTTTCGCCATGCCTTCAGAAACTTGATATCTAATATCTTTAAAATTTTCGCCACCTATGCCGCTCTCCCACTTTGGAATAGTTCGATCACCAGGTGCTCGTTTAATCGGCTTGCTCAAGAGGTACTCCTAAGGTTTTATTCACAATTAGATAAGAGATAGCCTACGGTGATTATGGGAGAAAAAGAACTGCGAGAATTAATCCCGATTCAGGCTGAGTGGTCAATCCCACAATTACAAGAAAATTTAGCGGTAGCACTTGAAGGATCAGGGCCAGCACTTACCACCGCCACCTCGAGGGTCAAGCAAGTTCCAAATGAGATTGCACTTGTTGTAAGTACATCAGGCTCAACAGGTGCGCCAAAAGCTGTTGCTATTTCTTCGGCAGCACTAATTGCCTCTACAAATGCTAGTCATAAGTACTTAGGTGCAACACCAGGTGACTCTTGGTCTTTGTTGCTACCAACAACTCATATTGCTGGGCTTAATGTTTTAATTAGAGCAACTGCACTTGGCTCTAGAGTTATAGATAACCGAAATAACGACAATTACATTGATGCAGATTTTGTCTCTATTGTTCCAACTCAACTGTATAAAGCATTGACCTCTGATGCTAAGTTACTAGAACACTTGACCGCAGCTGAAGCGGTTTTAGTTGGCGGAGCAGCTTTAAGTGAAAAAATGAAAAAAGAGGCAGCTAGTAAGCATGTAAAAATTATTACCACCTATGGAATGACTGAGATGAGTGGTGGCTGTGTTTACAACCAAAAACCTCTCGATGGGGTGGAAGTTAAAATTTCAAATCAGGGATTGATTCAACTTAGTGGGCCGATGATCGCATCTGGATATTTAAATAATGATGGGAAAATTTCTGATGAGTTTAAATCTGGGTGGTTTGAAAGTAGTGACTTAGGAGAATTTAACAATGGTGTACTAAAGATTCTAGGTAGATCTGATGAAGTAATAATTTCTGGGGGTGAAAAGATCTCTTTAGTAGAGGTTGAAGAGATGATTAAAACAATATTTCCAGGAGTTGAAGTTATAACCTTTGCTATGGCAGATGATAAATGGGGCGATAAATTGTGCCTTGCTTCAACCTCAGTGATTAATCAAGATGAGTTGCGAATAAAAATGGGAAATCTTGCAACCCCCAAAGAGCTATTTGTTTTTGAATCCATCCCTAAAACTTCAATTGGAAAACCAGATCGCAGGCTAGCTGTACAAATTGCAAGTAAGATGAGAATTAAATGAATAAATGGATAATTGGCGCAAGAGTTAAGACTCTGCCGGCAGCTGTTGCTCCAGTATTAATTGGCACCGCCTATGCCACGCAGATTTCTTGGCTAAATGCCGCATTAGCAATGACCGTGGCACTGTTTCTTCAAATTGCAGTGAACTATTCAAATGATTACTCAGATGGCATAAAGGGAACGGATGCCAATCGTGTTGGTCCAGTTCGACTAGTTGCATCTGGGTTGGCAACTGCTAAATCAGTTAAGCAAGCTGCAGTTACTTCATTTGTAATAGCTGCGATTGCTGGAACTATTCTCGCTATTGATATTTCATACTGGTTAATTGCTGTCGGAGTTTTCTCAATATGGGCAGCTTGGGGATACACCGGGGGCAAGAAACCTTATGGCTACTTTGGATTTGGTGAACTTTCAGTCTTCATTTTTTTTGGTCTAGTAGCAACAGTTGGTAGTTACTATGTTCAAGCGCAAGAAATTAACTGGCAAATCATCTTTCTGGCAATTCCAGTTGGTGCACACTCCTGTGCAATTCTGGCAATCAATAATTTGCGGGATCTGCCTCAAGATGCTTTGGCAGGTAAACGAACTATGGCGGTTAAAATCGGAGATAAAAACACTCGGCGTTTTTTTGTACTTCTCTTAGTGATTGCTCAGATTCTTGCTCTTGGGGCGAGTGCAATAACCCAATTAGCCTTTATCTGCGCTCTATGCCTTCCGCTAACCTACTTAATCAGCAGAGAGGTATTAGCTGGTGCTACCGGTAAAGAGTTAATCTCCGTGTTGACTAAAACTGCAAAATTACAGTTGTTAATGGCTGTGATACTAGCTACTGCACTTGTAATCTAAAAAGGCTAAACTAAGGGC
>Ga0082207_1000300_pt1 | contig 29036 bp, 25 predicted proteins | sample LakMenEpi10Aug09_FD_71540 | JGI IMG/M metagenome (GOLD analysis project Ga0082207, IMG submission 71540)
CTTGAACACCGTGCTCGTGACGGCAGCCATGACGACCGTTCTGGTGGCCATGGCCCTTGGCAACGAACACCTCCTGAGAAGCACGGAAGTGGCCTCGGGCGTCAACTGGATTTACCTGCCAGCCGGATTGCGCTTGTGCTACGTGCTGGTGATGCCGGTGCAAGGCACCCTGGCCATCTTCGCTGCCAGCCTAATCATGGCGTCACGCGATCCAGGTCTGCCCTGGGCACTCGTCCTTATCAGCGCCTGCGTCACCGCCGCAGGTCCACTGCTCGCGCGCGCGGTTTCGATGCACTTGCTGACACTTCGCCCTAATTTGGACAACCTCACCTCCGGCATGCTGTGTTTCATGGCGGTCTTGTTCGGTCTGTTCAGCACCTCGCTGCACCAAGCGTTCTACGTGGCTATCGGACGAGATCAGGCATGGTTGTCCATGTGGGTAGGTGACACCCTCGGATGCCTGCTGTGCCTGTATCTTCTCAAGGGTGCCACGTCGGCGCTGAGACGCAGGAGCAACCCATGATGGGAGGCGCGAGGAAGCCCCGAAGAGGCCTCATGGTGATAAGGACGAGCGGATGATGCTTGACGCCATACTGCCAGGCGCCGCCGTTGCCTTCATTACCTGTTGGGTTTTCGTGCTGACGCAATCTTGGCATGGCCGCATCACACTAGACCGCCCACAGGGCATCCAGAAGTTCCACACCGCCCCCACCGCTCGCATCGGCGGAATCGGTGTGATGGCGGGACTCTTGACGGTTAGGCAATTGGCTCCGCAGGATTGGCAAGCGGTCATGGGCTCCATGCTCATCGGATCCCTGCCCGCCTTCATCTTGGGTCTGGCAGAAGATGTTTCACATCGGATCGCTCCCCTCGCGCGGCTCTTGGCAACGCTTGGAAACGGCCTGGTGGCCAGCCTGCTCACAGGTCTGGCGCTTAGCCACACCGGCGTGCCTGGGCTCGACACCATCTTGCAGACCTGGTGGCCGATGGCGGTCGTATTCACCGCCTTCGCGGTGGGTGGGGTAGCCAACGCCATCAATATTGTCGATGGCTTCAATGGACTCGCTGGAGGCCTGGTGATCATCTATACGCTTGCGTTGGGGACGATCGCCAATCAGGTCGATGACGGAACCCTGGCGGGCGTGTTTTTCGCGACGGCCGCAGTCACCGTAGGTTTCATGGCACTTAACTTTCCGTTTGGAAAGATTTTTCTGGGTGACGGGGGGGCCTACCTGCTGGGCTTTTGCCTGGGTTGGCTGTCGGTGCTGCTGATCGAGCGCAACCCGCAGGTAAACCCTGCGGCAGTGCTGTTGACCTGTTCCTATGCCGTGGTTGAAGTGGTCTTCAGCATGTACAGGCGATGGAAACGCGCCAAGCCGATGATGCATCCAGACCGACTGCACCTGCATTCACTGTTGAACTCCCGCGTGACACGTAACCGGCTTAGGCAACGGTCGATCCTGCTGCAAAACGCCAGCGTATCGCCCTTGGTGTGGCTGATCGCCGTCGTACCCGCGATGGTCGGCGTGCTGTGGTGGAACGTGCCGAGTGCTGCATGGTTAGGGCTGGCCGGATTCGTCCTGGCCTACGCCCTGATCTACCGTCGCCTGGCCCTCTTCGGTTGGCGCTAATCGACGCGCCTGCGGGCGCCGGATCCTAGGCCACCCTCTGCCCCGATCACATGCCCCCGTGCAGGAGGGTCGCACTTCGGGTCAAATCATGGACATGCGTTACCTTCACACCATGGTCCGCGTGTCGGACGTCGAAAAGTCCCTGGCCTTCTACCGCGACGCCCTGGGGCTGCAAGTTCTGCGTGAGTACTCAAGCGAACAGGGGCGATTCACCCTGATCTACCTGGCCGCCCCTGGGGACGAACAGGCGCAGATCGAACTCACCCACAACTGGGACCCCGAGGTCTACACCGGAGGCCGCAATTTCGGACATGTGGCCTATGCCGTGGACGACATCTACGCCACCTGCCAGCGCCTGCAACAGCACGGGGTGACGATTGCCCGCCCACCTCGCGACGGCCGCATGGCCTTTGTGCGCAGCCCCGACCAGATCAGCATTGAACTGCTGCAAAAGGGCACGCCCCTGCCCCCGGCCGAACCCTGGGTGAGCATGCCCAACGTGGGCAGCTGGTGAGGCCTTCGTGCGACCCTGCACGGGCCCGCGCAGGGCGCCGCCCGATTTGCCTTACTCGGCCTTGATGCCCGCGCCCTTGACCACGACTTCGTAACGCGCCAGATCGCGCCTGATTTCGTCGGTGAACTGCTCGGCGCTGCCGGGACGGGGATCGATGCCCAGCACCGCCAGGCGCTCACGCACGGCTGGGTCGGCCAGCACGGCATTGAGTTCGGTGTTCAGGCGCTGCACCACTGCCGCTGGCGTGCGCGAGGGGGCCAACAGGCCCACCCAGGAACTCACCGCGAAATCGGCCACGCCCGCTTCGATGAAGGTGGGCACCTCAGGCAGGGCTGGTGTGCGAACGCTGCTGCTGACGGCAATGGCCTTGAGCTTGCCGCTCTTCACATGGCCCTGTGCGCCCGCCACAGCGGTGTAGACCAGGGGGATGGCACCACCGATCACATCGGTGATGGCCTGGCCACCGCCCTTGTAGGGTACGTGCGTCAACTGTGCGCCCGTGCGCTGCTTGAGCAGTTCGCCCGCGATGTGAGGCGTCCCCCCGATGCCTGATGTGCCGTAGGGCAAACCGCCCTGCTCCCGTCTGGACAAGGCAAGCACTTCCTGCAGCGTATTGGCCTTCACTGTTGGGTTCGCCACCAGGATGAGCACCGCGTCGCCGATCTTGCCCACCGGCGCGAAATCCTTGAGCGTGTCGAAGGGCACCTTGCCGAAGACGTGCGGGTTGATGACCATCGTGCCGTCGAAGCCCAGAAGCAGGGTGTAGCCGTCGGGCGCGGCGGTGGCGGCCAGTTGGGTGCCGATGTTGCCCGAGGCGCCGGGCTTGTTGTCGACCACCACCTGCTGACCCAGGCGCTTGCCCAGGAACTCAGCGATGACGCGACCGCTGGTGTCGGTGACGCCGCCCGGGGTGAAGGGCACGATCAGACGCAGCGGCTTGTTGGGCCACCCATCAGGCGCGGACTGGGCCAGAGCGTGGCCACCGAGCCCAGCGCCAGCGTAAGCCAGGGCTGCTGTCAACAAGCCGTGGGTGAAATGGCGGCGTGCAAGTTTGCGCATGGTGTCCTTTGCTTGTGGAGGTTCAGTCGTGGGCATGACGGCGCTCGAAGTCCCAAACGGCCTCGAAGCCCATCAATTGGGTCATTTCGGAGAATGGCATGAGGGCTGGGGCTTCGATGAGCCCTACACCGGCGCCTGCAAGGGAACTCGCACCAGGACCCGCGCCATCAGACGCCGCATCGGGGGCCGCTGCCAGGTCCTTCAGGCGGGCATAGGTGGCTTGCATGGCCTGCGCAGCGGCCAAGAGGGCCGAGACCGGAAAGATCGCCAGGCGGTAGCCGATGGCTTGCAACTCCTGCGGACTCAGCACGGGCGTTCGCCCGCCTTCGACCATATTGGCCAACAGCGGCTTGTTCAGTGTCGCCGTGATGCGCCGCATCTCATCGACGCTTTCCGGTGACTCGACGAACAGGATGTCGGCACCCGCGTCGGAATAGGCCTGCGCGCGCCGCAGTGCCTCGTCCAGGCCATGTGCGGTGCGGGCGTCGGTGCGGGCGATGATCAGAAACTCAGGGCTGTGCCGCGCCTGCACCGCCACGCGGATCTTACGAACCATATCTTCCATGGGAATGACGCGCCGTCCGGGCGTGTGGCCACACTTCTTCGGGAACTCTTGGTCTTCCAATTGGATCGCCTGTGCGCCAGCCGCCTCGTACCCTCGAACAGTGTGCTGCACGTTGAGCAGGCCACCGTAACCGGTGTCGCCATCGGCGATCAAGGGCGTGGCCGCCATGCCCGCCATGGCCTGAACACGGTCAAGCATGTCACGGTAGGTGGCCAGGCCGGCATCGGGCAAACCGAGGTGGCTGGCCACTGTCCCGAAACCCGTCATGTACAGGGCCTCGAAGCCCATGCGGTCAGCCAAGCGCAGGCTCACCATGTCATGCACGCCTGGTGCCAGCACCAGGCCCGGTTGGGACAACCGTTGGCGAAGATTCATGCTCATATGAGGCATCATGTTACGCATGTCGACCTCCACGCCGCCCGAAGACCCCACAGCCATGCCCCGGACGCCAGATGGCAGCCGCCGTGCCGGCGACCGTGAAACAGAACACAAGGATACCGTTGGAGCTGAAGCGAGCCCCGTTCGGACGTGGCTCAGGCTGCTGTTCTGGCTGGCGGTCGTGGCGGTGGTCGCCCTGAGCCTCTTGCCCAGCCAGCGCTTGCCCGGCTTCACCGCCACCGTGTGGGACAAGGCGCAACACGCCGGCGGGTTTGCTCTGTTGGCCCTGTTGGGCCTGCGGGCCTACGCGAGCCCGAGAAAAGGAACATGGCCCGTGCTGGCGGGCCTCATGGCCCTGGGGATCGCTATCGAATTGGCCCAGAGTGCCACCGGTTGGCGCCATGGGGACGCGCGCGATGCCATGGCGGATGCGGTGGGCCTGGCCTTGGGCTGGCTGCTGGTGAGGGTTTGGCCCAACGCGCAGGCCGGCAACACGGTAGACGTCATGCACCACGCGCACCCCAATCAGTTTACCCTGCTCACCCAACGGCGTTTCGCGCCCTTTTTCTGGGTTCAGTTCCTGGGGGCTGGCAACGACAACCTCTTCAAGTTCGCCTTCACCGTGATGGTGACCTTTCAGCTGCAGGTCAGTTGGCTGCCGGCAGAGCAAGCCGGGCTTGTGATCGGCGCCCTGTTCATCCTGCCCTTCGTGCTGTTTTCGGCCACCAGTGGACAGTTGGCCGACAAGCTCGAGAAGAGCCAGCTGATTCGCCTGGTCAAGTCGCTGGAAATCGCGATCATGGCGCTGGCGGTCTGGGGCTTCCTGATGCCCGACGTGCCAACGCTCCTGCTGTGCGTGTTCCTGATGGGTCTGCACAGCACCCTCTTTGGGCCGGTGAAGTTCGCCTACCTGCCTCAGCACCTGCAGGAGCGCGAGCTCACCGGCGGCAACGGCATGATCGAAATGGGCACCTTCGTGGCCATCCTCTTGGGCAACGTGGTGGGCGGGCTGCTGATCGCCATTCCCCAGGACGGCGCCTGGTACGCGGCGCTCGCGTGCTTGGGGGTGGCGGTGCTGGGGCGCGCGCTGGCGCAGGCCGTGCCGGTGTCCCCGGCCACTGACCCCGGGTTGAGGATCAACTGGAACCCCTTCACCGAGACCTGGCGCAACCTGAAGCTGGCGCACGAGAACATCGTGGTGTTCCGCTCTTTGCTGGGCATCAGTTGGATGTGGTTCTTTGGCGCGGTCTTCCTCAGCCAGTTCCCGGTGTATGCACGCAATGTGCTGCACGGCAATGAACAGGTGGCCTCGCTGCTGCTGGTGGTGTTTTCCGTGGGTGTGGCAACCGGTGCGCTGATGTGCGAACTCCTTAGCCGCCGCCACGTGGAAATTGGACTGGTGCCCTTGGGTGCGATCGGCATGACCGTTTTTGCCGTGGACCTGTATGTCGCTTCCAGCGGCTTGCCTCCGGTGGAGCTTCAGACGGTGTCGGCCTTTCTCGAGCGCCCGGCCCACTGGCGTGTGATGGCCGATCTGGCCCTGCTGTCCCTGTTTGCAGGCATCTACAGCGTACCCATGTACGCGCTGATCCAGGTGCGCAGCCTGCCCACTCACCGGGCGCGCATCATCGCGGCCAACAACATCCTCAATGCCCTGTTCATGATCGTCAGCGCGCTGGGTGTGGGCGTGCTGCTGGGCGCAGGCTTCACCATACCCGAGGTGTTTCTGGTCGTGGGCCTGCTCAATGCGGCGGTGGCCGCCTACATCTTCCTGCTCGTACCCGAATACCTGCTGCGCTTCATCGCCTTCGTGATGACACGAGCGGTATACCGGTTCAGGGTTCGGGGCGAAGAGCACATTCCCACCACCGGCGCGGCCATCCTGGCCTGCAACCACGTGAGCTATGTGGACGCGGTGCTGCTGATGGCCGCCAGCCCCAGGCCCATCCGCTTCATCATGGACCACCGCATTTTTTCCGTACCGGTGCTGGGCTGGTTGTTTCGATTGGCCAAGGCCATCCCCATCGCGCCTCAGCAGGAGAACCCGCAGGTCTACGCGGCCGCCTTCGAGCAAGCGCGACAGGTGTTGGAGGACGGTGACCTCTTGGGCATCTTTCCCGAAGGCAACATCACGCGAGACGGGGCCTTGGCCGAATTCAAGGGCGGGATCATGAAGGTACTGGAAATGCAGCCGGTGCCGGTGGTGCCCATGGCCCTGCAGAACCTGTGGGGCAGCACCTTCTCGCGCGTGGAGAACGGCAAGGCCATGGCCAGGCCGCTGCGGCGCGGCCTGTTCAGCCGAGTGGGACTGGCGGTGGGCCCTGCCATCGCGGCAACCGACATGAGCTTGGCGGGGCTGCAGGCGCGCGTTCGGCAGCTGCTGCAATCCTGAGGCGAAAGCGGTTTGGTGGGCCCTGTAGGATTCGAACCTACGACCAACGGATTAAGAGTCCGCTGCTCTACCAACTGAGCTAAGAGCCCCCATGTTTGGCACACGGTGGGGAACCGTGGTGGGTCGTGCGTGACTCGAACACGCGACCAACGGATTAAAAGTCCGCTGCTCTACCGACTGAGCTAACGACCCGCCGTCTGCAAAGCCCTCAATTCTAGCCTGAAATTTCCATCAGCTGCCGAAGGCATTCACCGGCGGCGGTCATGCCGAAGGTGGCGGTTACGACCACCGAGGAGCCATAACCGTGGCAACTCAGGTCGCTGGCAGATGCCGCAGGCGCCACAGCAGGCATGGACGACGGCACGTGGGTCGTCGGCATGGCCTCACAGGACTCACCCACCGATCGGCCCATGACGGCCGTCGGAAGCTGAACGCTTTCAGCCGAGTACACGCAGCGAAGCCCGATGCGCCCGGTGCGAGGCGCTTGTCCATCACGCCGCAAGCGCTGGCGCAAACCCGCCAATAGCGGGTCGTGCGTGGTGGCCGCGAGGTCATCCACGGCCACGGCCTGGGCCATCTGCTTGCCGCCAGCCGCTCCCACGCACACGTGCCGGGCACGGGTGTGCAAGGCCCAGATCGCCATGGCGCGCTTGGCAGCGGCCTGGTCACAGGCGTCGATCACCGCGTCCACTGGTACGGGCAAGATCGCAGGCCAGTTGTTGGGGGTCACGAAGTCTTCGACGGCGATAACGTCGCAGCCGGGATGGATGGTGGCCACACGTTCACGCAGGGCCTGCACTTTGGCCATGCCCAGCGTCGACAAGGTGGCCTGCAGCTGTCGGTTGAGGTTGGACTCGGACACCTGGTCCAGGTCGATCAGCACGAGCTGTGCCACACCGCTGCGGGCCAGTGCCTCGACCGCCCATGAGCCGACGCCACCCACTCCCACCACCGCCACCCGCGCCGCGCGGATGCGTTCATACGCGCGCGGTCCGTGCAGGCGGCGCAGGCCGCCGAAGGCGCGTTCTTCGTCGAGGGTCACAGTGAGCGCTCGATGCGCCACATCTGCCACTTCAAGCCCAACAACGACCCCACCACGATGAAGGCCAGCGCAATGAAGCTGCCCACGGCCAAGGTGGACACGCCCGACAGACCCTGACCGATGGTGCAGCCCATGGCCGTGACGCCGCCCACGCCCATCAGGACCGCCCCCAGGAGGTGGTTGACCAGGTCCTCGGTGCCGCGAAATGACTCCCAACGGAAACTGCCGCTGCGCCAGGCCGCCAGCCAGGCGCCGATGATCACGCCGGGCACCGTGACGATGCCCAGGGTCAGCACCTTGCTTTTGTCGCTGAAGTAGGTGAGCCAATCGACCGCGTAGCCCACGGGGCCGACGAAGGTAAAGCTTTCCATGCCCTTGGAGTTGGTGGCCAGCACCACGGCCTCCAGGGTCTCTGGATGCTCGGGCACGAAACCCAGCACACCCGATACGTACCACAAGGCGGCCGTGGCCGCGCCGATGCCCAGTCCGCCCAACAACACATCACCGCTTCGGCCTTCGGGCTTGATCACGCTCCACAGCACCAACAGGCCACCGATCGCCCCGCCGGCCCACAGCGCCCCTTGAGCAGGCGTCAGGCCAAGCCCAGAGGCCAGCAGTCCACTGAGGTGCTGGCCGCCGCTGATCTGAATGCCCACCGGGTCGAGCCACTGCACGCGGGCCACGCCGAACACACCGCGCATCGCCGCCAAGGCGGCAATGGCCATCACGGTAAAGACCACCAGGGACTTCAGGTTGCCACCCCCGATGCGCACCAGGGTCTTGCTGCCACAGCCCGATGCCAACACCATGCCCACACCGAACATCAGACCGCCCAAGGCCAGAGACAGCACCGGCACGCGGGGCTGGGTATAGAAGGTGCGGGTGGGGTCGAGCCAGCCGGCAGCGGCCATGCCATTGAAGCCCAGCATGGCCACGCCGATGGCCAGTGCCCACATGCGCATGCGGCTCCAATCGCCGATGTTCAGGATGTCGCCCACCGCGCCCATCGTGCAGAAATGGGTCTTCTGTGCGATCACGCCAAAAACGATCGACAGGGCGAAGGTGGCCCACAGCACCTGATGGCCCAAGGCCACCACATCGACGTCCGGCATGGGGAACTCCGATTTCTGAAGGAGGCTACTTCAATGCCGACAGGCGCTCTCGACCTGCCTTGGCGGCGTCGCTGTTCGGATGCGCCTTGAGCAGTTCATTGAGCGTGGCCCGCGCCGCCTTGTTGTCCTTCATTTCGACCTGGCAGTTGGCAATGGCCAGCAGGGCCTCAGCCGCCCGGGGATGGTCGACTGCCGCAGCGGTGACGCGGAAGGCCGCAATGGCCTCTTTGTAGTCACGCTTGCCGTACAGGGCATTGCCCAACCAGAACTGCGCCGACTCGGCGTAGCCGGTGGCCGGCCAGCGACGCAGGAAGGCCGACAGCGCATTGGCCGCTGCGTTGAAGTCGCCCGAGCGCAGTTGGGCCACCGCTTCTTCGTAGCCTCGCCGCTCCTGAGGCTCGACGGTGATCTCGCGTCCGTCTACCGTCACCTTCACGGGCTCCAGGCGACGCACGCGCTCCTCAGTGGCATTGAGGAGGTCTCGCTGCTTGCGTTGCAACTCAGACAGCTCACGCGTCAGGTTTTCCTGGGCACCACGGCTGGCGGCCAGTTCACCACGAAGCTGGTCGATCTGCGTGTTGAGGTCCAGCAGCGACTTGCGCAGGGTCTGAAGCTCCTCGGACTGCGCCTGCGAGCGCGCATCCATCTGGGACAGCCGCTGACGCAGATCAACGATGGCCTTGCGGGCGTCATCGTCAGCGAAGATGGAGGCCTGGGCGGCGACGGTGCTGAGGCTCAGCAGCAGCGCGGTTGCCAGACGGAGTGCCATCTCAGCGGTCCTTCAGCTCGGCGCGGCGGTTCTTCGCATAGGCCGCCTCGTCAGAACCCTGAACGGCCGGGCGCTCCATGCCAAAGCTCACCGGCTCAAGCTGTGTGCCGCGCGCACCCAACAGCGTGAGTGACTTCACCACCGCCTCGGCACGCTTTTGGCCCAGGGCCAGGTTGTACTCGCGGCTGCCACGCTCGTCGGTGTGGCCTTCGACGATCATCTTCAAGTTGCCGTTGGCGGACAGACGCTTGGCGTGGGTATCGATGACCGTGCGCGCGTCATCGCGAACGACGAAGCTGTCGAAGTCGAAGTACACGACCCGCGTCAGGGAGTCGCCCGTGGTCGGCCGGCTGTTGAGGTTGACCGTGGACACGCCCGACTGCGCGCCACCGGCCGAGGCGCCGCTGGTGCGGCTGGCGTTGCGGTCTTCCACCGGCACCTTGTTGCCATCTTCCAGGTTGACGCTGGAGGCGCAGGCGCCCAGGACCAGCGCAGCCGCAGCGGCCAAGAACCCGGTACGGGCCATCGAAACGGAAAGTGTACGCATGTTCAAAACTCTCAATCGATCAGCAAGAGGTGCCTCTTGGCGAGCACCTTCTGGGGTCAACAGGAAGCGGGCCGGCTCAGGGTGCCGCTCGCCTCAGCGACCGAAAGGCCCCCAGGCCGGCTCGCGGATGTCGGCCCCGGAAGAGGCCAACCGCGTTTTGATTTTACCGTCCAAGGTGGTGGTCATCAGGAGGTCCCGTCCAGCGGCGCGCGTGTTGTAGACGATGAGCTTGCCGTTGGGTGCAAAACTGGGGCTCTGGTCGTCAGTCGATTCGGTGATGGCCACCGGCGGTCCGCTGCCGTCCAGGGGCTGCACCACCAGCCGGTAGGCGCCAGACTGCCGGCTGATGAAGGCCAGCAATCGACCGTCGGGGCTGATGGCCGGACTGAGGCTCTGGGCGCTGTTGAAGGTGACGCGCTCGGCCGCTCCGCCCTCGGCGGGCATTCGATACACCTGGGGGCTTCCTCCGCGATCGCTCACGAAGTACAGCGTCCGTCCGTCCGGCGCGTACACCGGTTCGGTGTCGATGGCCGAACTCTGCGTGAGCCGCCTGAGGCCCGTGCCGTCGCGGTTGAGGCTGAAGAGCTGCGAGCCGCCTTCCTGAGACAAGGTCATGGCCAGCCGATTGCCGTCGGGCGACCAGGCCGGGGCGCTGTTGCTGCCACGGAAGTTGGCCACCATGCGCCGCGCACCGGTGGCCACGTTTTGAACCCATACGACGGCCTTTTGCGACTCGAAGGACACGTAGGCGATCTCCTTGCCACCCGGCGCCCAGGCGGGAGAAATGATCGGCTCGCTGCTGTTGAGCGCCACGGCCGCACCCTCCCCGTCGGCGTCGGCGATGCGCAACTGGTATTGACGGCCCTGCTTGCTGACGTAACAGATGCGGGTGGAGAACACACCCTTCTCACCGGTCAGGCGCTCAAAGATGTTGTCGGCAATGCGGTGGGCCACCAGACGAAGGTCGGCCGCCACGACCGCCTCACTGCCGCCGCCCAGGTCCGTGGCCTTGACCGCATCCCACAGGCGGTAGCGCACGTCGAAGCGGCCATCGGCCAGGCGCGTCACGGACCCGCCGACCAGCGCATCGGCTCCGCGGCTGCGCCACTCGCCCATGGCTGGCAGGCCGGTTTCCTCGACGACGGCAGCCGCCTCGATGCGGCGGAAGAAGCCGCTGCGCTCCAGGTCGGCCATGACGATGGCGCTGATGGCCTGGGGGGCGTTGTCCTCTCCCCTGAAACGGGCCACGGCAATCGGCAATTGCGTGGCGCCCACGCCGCCGATCTCCACGCGAAACTGGGACCACACCGCGCCGGGCGCGGCAACCAGACCGACGGTGCCGGCTGCAGTGGCGAGAAAACGGCGACGGCCGTTGTTGTTGCTCAAATCACTCATGGCAGCAATTTTAAGTGGGGGTGTCGCGATAATCGAGGCGCTCGTTGAACCCCTGATGACCAACACGACTTTGCAGGACCCCGCGCCTTCGAGCGCATCGACCGTCGCCCGGCCCTGGCGTGTGCGGCTGCGGCGATTGGCACCGTATGCCAAAGGGTCCATGCCTGGCGTGTGGGCCGCCTTGGCGGCCGCGGCCGTGGGGGCCGCCACCGAACCCCTCATCCCGGCCCTGCTCAAGCCGCTGCTGGACGAAGGCTTCAGTGGACAGGGTGGCTTTCCCTTGTGGGCGGTTCCGGCGGCGCTGCTCGGCCTGTTCTTCATCCGGGGCCTGGCCAGCTTCGTGGCCAACTATGCGCTGGCGTGGTCCACCAACCGAGCGGTGCTGCGCCTGCGCGAAGCCCTGTTCGACCGGCTGCTCGACGCCACGCCGACGCTCTACGCCCGTACCAGCGCCAGTTCGCTGACCAACACCGTGGTCTACGAGGTGCAGCAGGGCGCCAACCAATTGGGCGGCGCAGTGCTGGGCATCGCCAAGGACGGGTTGACCATCATCGCCCTGCTGACCTACCTGCTTTGGCTGAACTGGGAACTGACGCTGATGGTGCTGCTGCTGGCACCAGCCGTGGCCGGGGTGATGCGCGCCGTGTCCCGACGACTGCGGCGCCTGGCGGTGGCCAGCCAAGAGGCCACCGACAGCCTGGCGTATGTGGTCGAGGAAAACGTGCTGGCCTGGCGCATCGTGAGACTGCATGCGGCCCAGCAGGTTCAACGCTTACGCTTTGAGCGGCGAAGCCTCTTCCTGCGCAGCCTGATGCTGAAGTCGGTGGCAGCCAGCGCCATCAGTTCACCCCTGACGCAGATGCTGGCCGCCGTTGCCCTGTCTGGGGTCATCACCGCCGCACTGTGGCAGCAGGGTCAGGGCACGGTGGGCGGCTTCGTGGCCTTCGTGACGGCCATGCTGCTGCTGGTGGCACCACTCAAACACCTGAGCGACGCCACCGCCCCCCTGGCACGTGGCCTGGCGGCGGTAGAACGTGGCCTTGACCTCCTGGAGACCAGCCCCCCTGAGGCCGGTGGCCCAGAGCATCTTCCTTCCGGCGGGCGCGTGCAGGGCGACATCGAGTTCGTGGATGTGGGCCTGCGCTATCGTGACACGGGCCCGGCGGCACTGGAGGGTGTAAGCCTTCGCGTGGAACCAGGGCAGACGCTGGCGTTGGTGGGGCCGTCAGGCTCGGGCAAGAGCACCTTGGTGCAGCTGCTGCCGCGCTTCCTGGACCCCAGCAGCGGCGAGGTTCGACTCGACGGTGTGGCGCTGCCCCAGTGGGACCTGGCCTGCCTGCGCGAGCAGTTTGCCTTGGTAAGCCAGGACGTGGTGCTGTTCAACGACAGCGTGGCGGCCAATGTGACCCTGGGCGAAACCGACGACGCCGACTTGCGTGCGCGGGTTCGGCAGGCTCTGCAGGACGCCCACCTCATGGAGTTCGTCGATTCACTGCCCCAGGGCATGGACACCCCCGTGGGGCACAACGGCGCTCGCTTGTCGGGTGGGCAGCGCCAGCGCTTGGCCATTGCGCGTGCCCTGTTCAAAGATGCACCGGTGCTGATCCTGGACGAGGCGACCTCGGCTCTGGACAGCGAAAGCGAGCGCGCCGTGCAGTCGGCCCTGGAGCGCCTGATGCTGGGCCGCACCACGATCGTGATCGCCCACCGCCTGTCCACCATCGAACATGCCGACCGTGTGGCGGTGCTGTCCGAGGGCCGGGTTGTGGAAGATGGAGCGCCGGCCGAATTGCTGGCCGCCAATGGCTTGTATGCGCGCCTGCATGCGCTGCAGTTCCGCACGGATTCGAACGAAAGGCCAAGCCCATGACTCAGCCCCCCATGCCCTTGACCCAGCCCCCGTCCGGTGCAGCCCATCCCATCAGCCGCTGGCCGGTGCCGGCCTTGGTGGACTTGCCTGAGGACCTCAAGGCCCGCATCCTGGAGGGGCAGTCCAAGGCGGGCTTTGTGCCCAATGTGTTCCTCGCACTGGCGCACCGCCCCGATGAACTGCGCGCCTTCCTCGCCTATCACGATGCCCTGCTGCTCAAGCCGGAAAAGACGCCCGGCCCCGATGGTTCCCCGCGAGGGCTGTCCAAGGGCGAGCGCGAGATGATCATCGTGGCCACCTCTGGCGCAAACCACTGCCTGTACTGCGTGGTGGCGCATGGGGCCATCCTGCGCGTCTATGAGAAGAAGCCGCTCGTGGCCGATCAGGTCGCCATCAACCACCGCAAGGCTGACATCACACCGCGCCAGCGAGCGATGCTCGACTTCGCGATGAAGGTGTGTCTGGATTCCGCCACGGTGGACGAGGCCGACTTTGCCGTGTTGCACGCTCAGGGCTTCACCGACGAGGACATCTGGGACATCGGCGCCATCACCGCCTTCTTCGGTCTTTCCAACCGCATGGCCAACATGACCGGCATGCGGCCCAATGACGAGTTCTACCTGATGGGTCGGGTGCCGCGCAACAAGACTTGAACGGCACAGGCGCCTAAAGCAGCACGATGTCGTACTGCTCGGGATTCATGGAGGGCTCGGCCATCAGCGAAATCGGTTTGCCGATGAATTCGCTCAGGCCGGCCAGGTGCACGCTTTCCTCGTCCAGCAGCATCTCCACCACCGCCGGGCTGGCGACCACCCGGAACTCGCGGGGCTGGAAGCGCCGGGCCTCTCTGAGGATCTCCCGCAGCACGTCGTAGCACACCGTGCGCGCGGTCTTCATCTGGCCGCGGCCTTCGCAGGTGGGGCACGGCTCGCACAGCAGATGGGCCAGCGATTCCCGGGTGCGCTTGCGGGTGAGCTCCAACAGCCCGAGTGGGGTGAAGTCGCCCACGGTCGTGCGCGTGCGGTCCCGCGAGAGCTGCTTGTGCAGCTCGGTCAGGACGGCCTGGCGGTGTTCATCGCGGGCCATGTCGATGAAGTCGACGATGATGATCCCACCCAGGTTGCGCAAGCGCAGCTGCCGCGCAATGGCACCTGCGGCCTCCAGGTTGGTCTTGAAGATGGTGTCCTCGAAGTTGCGACCGCCGACGAAGCCTCCAGTGTTCACGTCCACCGTGGTGAGCGCCTCGGTCTGATCGATGACCAGGTAGCCACCGCTCTTGAGAGCCACCCGCCGCTGCAGCGCCCGCGAGATTTCCTCATCGATGTTGTGCAGATCGAAGATCGGCCGCTCGCCGCTGTAGTGTCCGAGCTTGGCCACCGCACCGGGCGTGTAGACGGCGCCGAAGGCTTGCAGATGCTCGAACTGCAGTCGCGAGTCAATTCGGATCGAATGGGTGTCGTCGTTACTGAGGTCGCGAAGGACACGCTCGGCCAGGGTGAGATCCTGGTGCAGCAGCGAGCCCGGTGGCTGGCGGTGACTGCGCTGTCGAATGCTGGACCAGGTGCGCCGCAGGTAGGCGATATCGGCAGCCAGCTCGGTGTCGCTGGCATCTTCTGCATTGGTTCGCAGGATGAAGCCGCCGTGCCCGGCACCGGCCGGCTCACTGCCCTGGTCGGCTTGTGCAGCCTGCGTGGCCAGCATCAACACACGCTCACGCAATTGCTCGCGCAACTCCGCCGATTCGATCTTCTGCGAAATGCCGATGTGGCTGTCTTGCGGCAGGTACACCAACAGCCGCCCGGCGATGCTGATCTGCGTGCTCAAGCGCGCACCCTTCGTGCCGATGGGGTCCTTGAGCACCTGCACCATCAGGCTTTGCCCTTCGAAGACAAGGCGTTCGATGGGCGTGGGGCTGGCCGCCGCACTGCCCTGCTCTTGCCGCGCGGCGATTTGCGAGTGCAGATCGGCCACGTGCAGGAAGGCCGCACGCTCCAGGCCGATTTCGACGAAGGCGCTTTGCATGCCCGGTAGCACCCTGACCACCTTGCCCAGGTACACATTGCCGACCAGGCCGCGCTCCAGCGAACGCTCCAGGTGCAGTTCCTGGATGGCGCCGTTCTCCACCACCGCTACCCGGGTTTCCTGCGGCGTCCAATTGATGAGGATGTCTTGCATGGCGCGAGTCTCGCACTAGAAGGCCACACGACAAGCGCGCAGAAGGGCCGCCGTTTCGTGCAGGGGCAGGCCCATGATGCCGCTGTAGCTGCCCTCGATGCGCGAAATCCATGCGGCCGCGCGGCCTTGGATGCCATAGGCCCCGGCCTTGCCGCGTGGCTCACCGCTGTCCACATAGTTCATCAGGGCATCCATTGCGATGGGCTCGAATCGGACCCGGGACACGCTCAGGGCCGCATAGCGGCGCCGTCCCAGCCCCACGGCCACAGCGGTGAGCACGCGATGGGTTCGGCCTGAAAGGGCGCGCAGCATGGCCAGGGCCTCCTCATCGGATCCAGGCTTGCCCAGGATGCGCTGGCCGAGTACGACCGTGGTGTCGGCGCACAACACGGGTGCCATCGGAAGGCCGCGGCTGCGAAGGCGCTTCAAGGCCGCCTGCAGCTTCAGCCCGGTGACGCGCTGCACGTAGGCCTCGGCACCCTCGGCGGGTAAGCCAACTTCCAGCGCCTCCGCATCTTCCTGCGGCCCGGGCAGCAGCGGCTGGTGGGCCACACCCAGTTGATCCAGCAGCTGCGAGCGGCGCGGGCTCTGCGAGGCGAGGTAGACAAAAGAGTAGGCGCGCATTCGCGGGGGTCCGTCACTCTCGGTGGTAAGGATGGCCGATGGTCACGGTCCATGCTCGGTAGAGCGCCTCGGCCAGCATCACCCGCACAAAGGCATGGGGCAAGGTGAGATCGGACAGGCGCCAGGTTTCGTCGGCCAAGGACTTGATGCGCGAATCCAAGCCATCCGGGCCCCCGATGATCAGGGCCACGTCACGCCCCTCTGTGCGCCAGGCCTCCAGCCGCGAGGCCATGACCACGGTGCTCAGGCGCTGTCCGTGCTCGTCCAACACCACCACGCGACAGCCTTTGGGCAGGGCCGCCTCCAGCCGGGTGGCTTCGGCCGACATGCAGGACTCGGCTGAGTGGCCCGTTCGGCTCTGGGCCTTGATTTCCTTGAGTTCAAGTCGCAGCTCGGGCGGAAAGCGCTTGCAGAAGTCCTGCCAGGCCGCATCGGCCCAGGCCGGCATGCGCTGCCCGACGGCCAGGACCCACAGCTTCATGGATCAGGGCGCGCGTGACTTGCGGGCGGCGGTGGCCTTCTTCGCCGGGGCAGCCTTCTTTGCTGGGGCTGCCTTCTTGGCGGGAGCTGCCTTCTTGGCAGGGGCAGCCTTCTTCGCCGGCGCCGCCTTCTTGGCGGGGGCTGCCTTCTTCGCGGCGGCTGCCTTCTTCGCCGCCGGGGCACTGGCCTTGGGCAAGCCCTTGGCGGCTGCGGTCTTCAGGGCCACGGGTTTGTCACCCCAAATCTCCTCGAGGTGGTAGTACTCGCGGATGGTGGGCTGCATGATGTGGGCCACGGCGGCGCCACAGTCCACGATGATCCACTCGCCGTTGTCCTCACCCTCGGTGCGCAGCACCGCAAAACCGGCGGCCTTGACCGCATCGCGCACACTGGCCGCGAGTGCCTTGGTCTGGCGGTTGCTGGTGCCTGAGGCCACGATGACCCGCTCGAACAGCGGCGAAAGGTGTTCGGTGTTGAACACGCGGATGTTCTGGGCCTTGACGTCCTCGAGACCATCGACGATGGCGCGCTGCAGCTTGCGGATGTCCATTGGGCTCCTGGCGAATGGGCGGTGGGTGGATCAGGCCTGGGGGCTGGGGTCGACCGCATCACGGTACAAGCCCTGGTCGGCAATATAGCGCGCCACCGGCGCGCTGACGCGGTCAAGGACCGGACGCCCTGCGGCCACATCGTCACGAATGGCGGTGGATGACACGTCCCACGGCGCCATGTGAAGAGGCTCGATGGAAAGCGCCTGCAAGCCCGGCGCCAGGACGTCGGCCCCTCCCGGTCGCTGGGCCACTGCCAGACTCACCTTGGCCACCACCTCTTCCCAACGCTTCCAACTGGGCAGGTTGAGAAATTGATCCCAACCCAAGAGCAGGTGCCAGCGCACACCGGGGTAACGCTTGGCCAGCGTGCTCAGGGTATCGATGGTGTAGGTCGGGCCCTCACGCTCAATCTCGCAGGGCTCTATGCGCTGGCGCGCATCTCGGCCGATGGCCCGCTTCAGCATGGCCACACGGTGCGCGGCTGCGGTCAAGGGGCGGCTCTTCTGCCACGCTTGCCCCACCGGAACCCACCAAAGCTCGTCAATCGGCAACTGATCCAAGGCGGCCTGCGCCATGGCCATGTGACCCAGATGCACCGGGTCGAAACTGCCGCCCAACAAGGCCACTTGGCGTGGACGGGCATTCATGGTGGGCGTGCTGAAGGGCGGTTCAGTCGGGTGGCGTCGTGCGCGCGGCGGATCACCCGCGCAATCAGGCGATCGATCCGGGGCCTGTCCACGAGGCCCAATCGCGGGCACGAAGGAAGTCGGTGTACAGCCGCGCTTCGGGTGTGCCGGCCTCTGGCTTCCAGTCGTAACGCCACTTCACGATGGGCGGCATCGACATCAGGATGCTCTCTGTGCGGCCTCCAGACTGCAAACCGAACAAGGTGCCGCGGTCGAAGACCAGATTGAATTCGACATAGCGACCGCGCCGATAGGCCTGGAAATCACGCTCGCGCTCGCCGTAGGCCTGATCCCGTCGGCGCTGCACGATAGGGCGATAGGCCGGGATGAAGGCATCACCCACAGCCCGCATCATGGCGAAGCTGTCCTCAAAACCCAGGTCGGAGAAGTCATCGAAGAACACGCCGCCAATCCCGCGCGGCTCACCCCGATGCTTGAGGAAGAAGTACTCATCGCACCACTGCTTGAATCGTGGGTACTTGTCTTGTCCAAAGGGCTGCAAGGCAGCCTGGCAGGTTCTGTGGAAATGTGCGGCGTCCTCTTCCTGCCCGTAGTACGGGGTGAGGTCCATGCCGCCGCCGAACCACACAACCGGCTCGCGGCCCACAGGCCGCGCCGCAAACATGCGCACGTTCATGTGCACCGTCGGCACACAGGGGTTGCGGGGATGGATGACCAGCGACACGCCCATGGCCTCGAAGGGCGCGCCTGCCAGTTCGGGTCGGTGCTGGGTCGCCGACGGTGGCATGGCCTGCCCCATGACGTGACTGAAGTTGCACCCGCCGCGCTCGAAGACATGGCCTTCCTCCACCAAGCGCGATACGCCATCGCCCTGCAACCGCTCACCCGGCGCGCGTGTCCAGGCGTCGCGCAGGAAAGGTTGACCATCCTCTTGTTCAAGCGCAGCAATGATCTGGTCCTGAAGACCCAGCAGGTAGTGGCGAACGGGGGTGGTGTCCAGGTGCATGCTCATCGTGGGGTCAAGTCGGGTCGAGGTGGGTCAAGTGAACCCGCGGGATCAGGCCATTCGCACGGGCGAGGCATTGGCCGGGTGGTAGCCCTTGGGATCCCCCAAGAGGCCGGCGATGTGGGCCATATCGGATTCCTGTTGCCCACTGAGTCGAACGAAGGTCGACACCGCAATGTGCTTGCGGGAAAAGTCGATGGTGGCCAGCCCCAGCGGGACTCCGGCCTGATGGGCCACCCGATAGAAGCCGCTGCGCCAACCCGGGGTCAGGCTTCGGGTTCCCTCGGGTGCCACCACCAGCCAGGCGTAGGAGTCCTGAGCCACGCATTGCTGCAAGTGCTCGACAGCCTGCTCGACCAGCCCACCGGGGGCCGACCGGTTGACCGGCACGCCGCCCAACCACTTCAGCCAGGCGCCGAACAGCGGGATGCGAAACAGCGAGTCCTTGCCCCAGAAGTTGGCCGGCAGACCCATGGCCCATTTGGCCAGCAGGCCAATGGGAAAGTCGACATTGGAGGTATGGGGATAGACCACCATCACGCCCTGCCGGCCCGGCAGGCCGCCAAAGTCCAGCGTCCAGCCCAGGCGCTTGAGCATCCAACTGGCCACGCTGTTGCCCTGGAAGTGGACGGTCCGCTCGTGTATCGGTATGGTGCTCATGGGTACCTCGTACGGCTTGGCTTGCGGTCTACCACTCAACGCTTGATCGCGCGCCAACCGATGTCGTGGCGGTACTGTGCGCCGTCAAAACGGATGTCGGCCAGGTGTTGGTAGGCGCGCTGCTGCGCCGCCTTCACCGAATCGCCCAAGGCCGTCACACACAAGACCCGTCCGCCGCTGGTGCGCAGGATGCCGTCGGCGTCGCGGGCGGTCCCCGCATGGAATACGGTGGCGTCGTCGGCCGGTTTGGGCAACTGGGTGATGGTGTCACCTTTGCGCGGGGACTCGGGGTAGCCCTGCGCGGCCATCACCACACCCAGCGCCACGTGGCGGTCCCATTCCATGGGCGCGGCGTCCAAGGCACCACGGGTGGCATGCAGCATCACGTCCACCAGGTCGGTCTTGAGCCGCATCATGATGGGCTGGGTCTCTGGGTCACCCATGCGGGTGTTGAACTCCAGCGTCTTGGCGCGGCCCTGTGCATCGATCATCAGGCCCGCGTAGAGGAAGCCGGTGAATGGAATGCCGTCTGCCCGCATGCCTTCCACCGTGGGCATGATGATCTCGCGCATCACGCGCGCATGCACTTCGGGCGTCACCACGGGGGCAGGCGAATACGCGCCCATGCCGCCGGTGTTGGGCCCGGTGTCGCCGTCACCGATGCGCTTGTGGTCCTGGCTGGTGGCCATGGCCTGCACATGGGTGCCATCGCACATGACGATGAAACTGGCCTCTTCACCGGTCAGGAATTCTTCGATCACCACGCGCGCGCCGCCCGCGTTGTGCTGCACACCCAGCTTGTTGTCCAGCAACATGAAGTCGATGGCCTGGTGCGCCTCGTCCAGCGAGGCAGCCACCACCACGCCCTTGCCGGCCGCCAGGCCATCGGCCTTGATGACGATGGGAGCGCCTTTGGCGTTCACATACTCGTGCGCGGCCGCCGCATCCGTGAAGGTCTCGTACTCGGCCGTCGGAATACGGTGCCGCTTCATGAAGTCCTTGGCGAAGGCCTTGGAGCTTTCCAGTTGGGCCGCCGCCTTGGTGGGGCCGAAGATGTGCAGACCGCGGCGGCGGAACTCGTCCACCACGCCGGCCGCCAAGGGGGCCTCGGGGCCCACCACCGTGAGCTCCACCTTGTTGGCCAAGGCAAACTCGGCCAACGCAGGGATGTCGCTCACGCCGTCGTAGGCGATGTTGGTCAGGTTCGGATCCAGGGCGGTGCCGCCATTGCCGGGTGCCACGAACACCTTTTGCGCCTTGGGGCTGCGCGCGAGCTTCCAGGCCAGCGCATGTTCGCGGCCACCTCCACCAATCACCAGGATGTTCATTCGTCGATCTCGGCGTTGTGGAAGACGTTCTGCACGTCGTCGAGGTCTTCGATCACATCCAAGAGTTTTTGCATGCGAACGCCGTATTCTCCGCCCAAGGCGATGGTGTTCTCGGCGCGCATCGTGACCTCGGCCACCTCGGCCTTCAAGCCGGCTGCATCCAAGGCCTTGCCCACGGCTTCAAAGTCACCCGGGGCGGTCAGTACCTCGATGACCCCATCGTCGCCTGTAAGCACATCTTCGGCGCCGGCGTCCAGGGCCACTTCCATGACCTTGTCTTCACTGGTGCCGGGCGCGAATATGAATTGGCCACAGTGCTTGAATTGGAAAGCCACCGATCCTTCGGTGCCCAGGTTGCCGCCGTACTTCGAGAAAGCGTGGCGAACCTCGGCCACCGTGCGCACCCGGTTGTCGGTCATGCAATCGACGATCACCGCGGCGCCACCGATGCCGTAGCCCTCGTAGCGGATTTCCTCGTAGGTCACGCCGTCGAGGTTGCCGGTGGCTTTGTCGACGTTGCGCTTGATGTTGTCGGCCGGCATGTTGGCCGCCTTGGCCTTGTCAATGGCCAGGCGCAACCGCGGGTTCATGTTCACATCGCCGCCGCCCGAGCGCGCGGCCACGATGATTTCGCGCGTCAGGCGCGTCCAGATCTTGCCGCGCTTCTCATCCTGGCGCCCTTTGCGGTGCTGGATATTGGCCCATTTGGAATGTCCGGCCATGCCGAAGGCTCCTCGGATGCATCAGGGGCGCTGCCCGGGGCGCGCCCTCTCGGTGTGGGAAGGTGTTGAAACCGGGGCGGTTTCGCTAGACTGCGATTCTAGGCGGGGTCTTTCGGCGCACGATGCACGGGTGCGACACCCCCACAGTGTCCTTCACTCCTACACAGCCCCCATGGCCGAACCCATACTGCTGGCCCAACGCGGCGCCACCACCTGCCACCTGCTGCCCTCACTGGCCAACCGACACGGGCTGGTCACCGGCGCCACCGGCACCGGCAAGACCATCACACTGCAGAAGATGGCCGAGAGCTTCTCGCGCATCGGCGTACCGGTGTTCATGGCCGATGTGAAGGGCGACCTCACCGGGATCAGCCAGCCGGGGAAGCCCTCGCCCAAGCTGTTGTCGATCCTGGCCGAGCGCGGACTGGAACCTCCGACCCCGATGGCGTGCCCGACCGCGGTGTGGGACGTCTTCGGCGAACAGGGGCACCCGGTGCGGGCCACGATATCCGACATGGGCCCGCTCTTGTTGAGCCGCATGCTGGAACTCAACGACACACAGGCCGGGGTGCTGAACCTGGTGTTCAAGATCGCCGACGACGAGGGCCTGGCGCTGCTGGACTTGAAGGACCTGCGCGCCATGCTGGCCCATGTGGGTGAGCATGCGCGGGACTACACCACCGAGTACGGCAATGTGAGCGCGGCCAGCATCGGCGCCATCCAGCGCGGGCTGCTGGTCGTGGAACAGCAAGGCGGCGACCGATTCTTCGGCGAGCCCATGCTCGACATCCATGACCTGATGCAGACGGTTCAGGGCCAGGGCGTGGTCAACATCCTGGCGGCCGAAAAGCTGATGGCCGCGCCGCGGCTGTACGGCACCTTCCTGCTGTGGATGCTGTCTGAGCTCTTCGAGACGCTACCCGAGGTGGGCGACCTCGAAAAGCCCAAGCTCGTCTTCTTCTTCGATGAGGCGCACCTGCTGTTCAAAGATGCGCCGTCGGCGCTGATCGAGCGCATCGAACTGGTGGTGCGCCTGGTGCGATCCAAGGGCGTGGGCGTGTACTTCGTGACGCAGAACCCGCTGGATATCCCCGAGACGGTTCTCGGCCAATTGGGCAACCGTGTACAGCATGCCCTGCGGGCCTTCAGCCCGCGTGACCAGAAGGCGGTGAAATCGGCGGCCACCACGATGCGGCCCAACCCGGCACTGAACCTGGAAGCGGTCATCACCGAACTGGGCGTGGGCGAGGCCCTGGTGAGCCTGTTGGATGAGAAGGCGCGGCCCAGTGTGACCGAGCGGGTGTACGTGCTGCCGCCGGCCGGGCAGATCGGGCCGATCAGCCCTGAGCAACGGCAAGCCCTGCTGCAGGGCTCGCTGGTGGCCGGCGTGTACGAGCAGGCCGTCGACCGCGAGTCGGCCTACGAAAAGCTGCGCGGCCGTGCGGTGGCTGGCGCCGAGACGGCGCAAACCCAGGGTGGGCGTGGGGGCCGCCCCTCGGGCGGAGCCGGTGGCGATGCAAGCCCTTCGGCCGAGTCCGGTAGCCTGTTGGGTGGCCTGTCCGATCTGCTGTTCGGTCAAACCGGGCCGCGCGGCGGGCGTCGTGAAGGCTTGGCTCAAACCGCAGCGCGCAGCGCCATGCGAAGTGTGGGCTCTGCCGTGGGCCGCGAGATCGTGCGCGGGGTTCTGGGCTCTATCCTGGGTGGCGGCAAGCGGCGCTGAGCCCGCTGCCGCAAGGTGCCCGGGCTCAAGGCCCGGGGCATGCCCCTCGATAGAATCGTCGGATGCCTGCCAACCCCAAGACCGAAGCCCCCAAGCCCTCGAATTTCCTGCGCGCCATCATCGAGCGCGACCTCCAACTGGGCACCTACGCCGGTCAGCATTTCGCCGGCACGCCAGGTGACGGCACCCACCACGCCGCAGGGCCGCTGGATGCGGCCCGCATCCGCACCCGCTTTCCCCCCGAGCCCAATGGCTACCTGCACATCGGACATGCCAAGAGCATCTGCCTGAACTTCGGCCTGGCGCGCGACTTTGGCGGCGTGTGCCACCTGCGTTTCGACGACACCAACCCCGAAAAGGAAGAGCAGGAGTATGTGGACGCCATCGTCGAGATGGTGAAGTGGCTGGGATGGTCTTGGGAGACCGAACTCAACGGTGTCAAGACATCGCACCTGTTCTACGCGAGTTCCTACTTTGACTTCATGTACCAGGCAGCCGAGTACCTGATCACCACCGGGCATGCCTATGTGGACGAGCAGACGCCCGAGCAGATGAAGGCCAACCGAGGCGACTTCACGACACCGGGCACCGACAGCCCCTTTCGGGCCCGCACGGCCGAAGAGAACCTCGCTCGCTTTCGAGAGATGCGCGACGGACAGCACCCCGATGGCGCCATGGTGCTGCGCGCCAAGATCGACATGGCCTCGCCCAACATCAATCTGCGCGACCCGGCCATCTACCGCATCAAGCACGCCACCCACCACCACACCGGCAACCGCTGGTGCATCTACCCCATGTACACCTTTGCGCACCCGATCGAGGATGCGCTTGAAAACATCACCCATTCGATCTGCACACTGGAGTTCGAGGACCAGCGCCCCTTCTACGATTGGACGCTGGAGCGCATCGCACCCATCCTGCGGGCGCCGCAGTTCGCCCGGGCAAAGGCCCTGGTGGAGCAGATCCGCGCCCAGGGCGTCGAGGCCGGCAAGGCCTTTGCCCTGGCGTGCCACAACCGCCGCGACAAGCTCTTTGCGAGTCCGCAAGAGGGCCGGATGCGGGCCATGTTCGAGCGCTGGGAACACCAGCCCGATCAGGTACTGCAAGACCTAGGCGCCTTCTTTGAACTGCTTCTGGCGAACACCGAACAGTTCGCGCCGCTGCTGGCGCATGCGTTGGATAGCCGTGAGCCCAACATCCTGAAGCTGCCACACCAGCACGAGTTCGGTCGCTTGAACCTGAGCTATGTGGTCACCAGCAAGCGCAAGCTCAAGCAGCTGGTGGACGAGAAGATCGTCAGCGGCTGGGACGACCCGCGCATGCCCACCCTGGCCGGCCTGCGTCGGCGTGGCTACACGCCTGCCTCCATTCGCAAGATGGCCGACGACAGCGGTGCCAGCAAGACCACCGCATGGCTGGACTATGAGGTGTTGGACATTGCCCTTCGCGACGACCTGGAAGGCCAGGCCCCGCGGGCGATGGCGGTGCTCGATCCGCTCAAGCTGGTGATCACAAACTGGGCCGAGGTGTTTGGCGATGCCGCGCACCGCGAGGCCTGCCACGCGCCCGCCCACCCTCAGCGGCCGGAGCTGGGCCAGCGCGGCATGAAGCTGGGCCCTGAGGTGTGGATCGAGCGCGAGGACTTCGAGGTGGAGCCACCCAAGGGCTACTTCCGCCTGTTCCCGCCGCACGCCGATGCGCAGGGGCTTGAAACGCCGGGCAACAAGGTGCGACTGAAGTACGGCTATGTGGTGGAGTGCAGCGGCTATGAACGCGATGCCTCGGGCCGCGTGGCGCAGGTGCTGGCGCGGCTGATTCCGGACACCAAGAGCGGCACGCCCGGCGCCGACAGCGTGAAGGTCAAGGGGGTGGTGACTTGGGTGGGTTGTGATGAGGCCGTGCCGGCCGAGCTGCGCCTGTTCAACCGGCTCTTCACCGAGGAACAGCCCGATGCGGGCGGGCGCGACCCCAAGGATGTGCTCAACCCGAACAGCCGCCAGGTCGTACAGGGCTTCGTCGAGCCTTCGCTGTCCGCCGTGGCGCCAGGCGACCGTTTCCAGTTCGAACGTCACGGCTACTTCGTGACCGATCGCTTGGACCATGCGCCCGGGAGCGTGGTGTTCAACCGGATCACCGGTCTAAAGGACTCACGCGGCAAGGGCTGAGCGCCTGGCCCTGGGGCAGCGTCAAGCAACCGATGCGCGAACACTTCCTGCTCGACCCCTCCGTCGTTTTCCTCAATCACGGCTCCTTCGGCGCCACCCCGCGCGAAGTGCTGCAGGAGCAGCAGTGCTGGCAAGCCGAGATGGAAGCCAACCCCGTGGAGTTTCTGGGGCGCCGATCCGGTGAACTGCTGGCATCGGCCCGTGCGCACTTGGCTGCCTACCTGGGCGCGGATGCGGATGATCTGGCCTTCGTGCCCAACGCCACCACCGGGGTGAACACCGTGGCGCGTTCACTGAACCTTCAAGCCGGCGACGAGGTGCTGACCACCGACCACGAGTACGGCGCTTGCGACGCGACCTGGCGCTGGGTGAGCGAGCGCACGGGTGCGATCTATCGAAGGGTGGAGATTCCCCTGCCCTTTTCTTCGGCCGAGTTTGCCGATCGCCTCATGGCGGCCGTCACGCCACGCACCAAGCTCATCTTCTTGAGCCACCTCACGTCCGCCACGGCGCTGATCTTTCCGATACAGGCCGTGTGCGCCGCCGCGCGCGAGCGCGGCATCCCGACCCTCATCGATGGGGCGCATGCGCCGGGGCAACTGGAGTTGAATCTGGAGGCTCTGGGCGCCGATTTCTATACCGGCAACGGACACAAGTGGATGTGCGGCCCCAAGGGCTCAGCCTTCCTGCATGCGCGGCGCGAACACCACGCGATGCTGCAGGCCCCCGTGGTGAGTTGGGGCTATGTGGCTGAAGGGATGGGCGGGCACAGCGGCTTGGATGCCTACACCGGCGTGGGCACCCTGCAGCGGCGCCTGCAATGGCAGGGCACGAGAGACCTCTCAGCCTGGTTGGCCCTGCCGGCGGCCATCGCGTTTCAGCAGCGGCACGATTGGCCAGCGGTGCGCGCGCGCTGCCACGCACGGGCGGTGGCCGCGATGCATGCCCTGAGGGCGCGATGGGGGCTGGACGCCGTGGCAGCCGACGCCGATCTGGGGCAGATGGCCGCCATCCCGGTTCCCCACCAGGACGCTGAGGCACTGCAGCGAGAGCTGTTCCAACACAGCCGCATTGAGGTGCCGGTTACCCGGTATGCCGGGCGCACCTTCGTGCGGATCTCGGTTCAGGGCTACACCACCGATGCCGACATCCAGGCCTTGCTGAATGCGCCAGCCTTGAAGGCCTGAAGGCATCAAGGACTGAAGCCTGAGGCCCACGGCCAAGCTGGCGCCCTTCCCCGCATCCGAGCGCGCTCAGCCGTAGCGGTGCTTCAACACGCCGATGCCATCGATCTCCACCTCGACCTCGCTGCCCGGCTTCATGGGCAGAACGCCCACGGACGTGCCGCACAGGATGAGATCGCCAGCCTGCAGCAACAGGTCTTGCGAGATTCGGCTGACCAGCTCGGCCGGCTTCATGATCATGTCCGACAGCGCATAGTTCTGGCGCTCACGCCCACCCACGCGGGTGCGCAGCGTGGCCTGTGAGAGATCGATGTCGGTCTCGATGACAGGCCCGAACACGCCAAAGCCCGGCAATCCTTTGGCACGCGTCCATTGGGCGAAGGTGGCGTCACGGTTGAGCAGTTCGATGGCCGTGATGTCGTTGGCGCAGGTGTAGCCGGCAATGTGCCCAGCCGCTTCTTCTGCGCTGACCCGATGGGCGGAGCGTCCGATCACGATGGCCAGCTCGCCTTCGTAGGCCACTCGGCCCACCGCCTCATCGGCGGCTGGGGTGGTGCTGCCGGGGCCAGCCAGGCTGCCGGGCGCCTTGATGAAGTACAGCGGCTCGGGCGGTGCGGTCCAACCGTTCTTGTCGGCCAAGGCCTGGAAGTTGTTCCACAGACCCACCACGGTGCGGGGCTCGCAGGGCGGCAGCAGCTGCACCGCGCTCAGATCCAGCACCTCGCCCGAGGGTGTCTTGTCCCCGAACAGTTCACCGCGATAGGCGATCACGCGCTCGTTTTCGAGCACACCAAAACCGATTTGCCCATCGCGGGCATAGCGCAGCCATTTCATGCTGACGATCCTTCAGAAAGGAGCGCTCGACTTCAGCGCGAAGAAGATCCCTTGCGCGACGCGCGAGGGGCTTGGGGACTGCGTGTGGAACGGGAATCGCTGGGCTGGTGGCGCGCGCCCTTGGGGGCTGTCGAGCCTTTGGGTGAAACGCCAGCGGGTGATGTGCCGGTTTCCCTCGGGGGCAAGCCAGTGTGTTGAGTCAGGATTCGGCCCTGTGTGACACCCGAGGTGCGCGCCCCGGTGGGCGTGCTGTTCTTGCGCCTGGCGCTCTGGTAGCTGCCGTCGGTCTGCGGCTGCCAGGTGGGAATCAGGTGGTGCTTGCCGTTTCCAATCAGGTCGGCTCGGCCCATGGCCTTGAGCGCCTCGCGCAGCAGGGGCCAGTTGTTGGCATCGTGATAGCGCAGGAAGGCCTTGTGCAGGCGACGGCGCTTCTCGCCTCGCACGATGTCAACCTTTTCCGAACGCGACTCGTCGCGCGTGACACCCTTCAAGGGGTTGCGGAAGGTGTGGTACATGGCCGTGGCCGTGGCCATGGGACTGGGGTAGAAGGTCTGCACCTGGTCGGCGCGGAAGCCGTTCTTCTTCAGCCACAGGGCCAGGTTCATCATGTCCTCGTCCGTCGTACCCGGATGGGCCGCGATGAAGTACGGAATCAGGAACTGCTGCTTGCCCGCCTCGGCACTGAACTTGTCGAAGAGTTCCTTGAACCGGTCATAGGTGCCCATGCCGGGCTTCATCATCTTGGACAAGGGGCCGCCCTCGGTGTGTTCGGGCGCAATCTTCAGGTAACCGCCCACGTGGTGCGTCACCAACTCCTTCACGTACTCGGGTGACTCAACCGCCAGGTCGTAGCGCAGGCCCGAGCCGATCAGGATCTTCTTGACGCCCTTGAGGGCACGGGCACGGCGGTAGAGCTTGATCAGCGGGCCGTGATCGGTGTTCAGATTGGGGCAGATGCCCGGGTAGACGCAACTGGGCTTGCGGCACGCCGCCTCGATTTCGGGGCTCTTGCAGCCGATGCGGTACATATTGGCCGTGGGGCCGCCCAGGTCGCTCACCACACCGGTGAAGCCCTTGACCTTGTCTCGGATGTCCTCGATCTCTCGGATGATCGAGTCTTCACTGCGGCTTTGGATGATGCGGCCTTCGTGCTCGGTGATGGAGCAGAAGGTGCAGCCCCCGAAGCAGCCGCGCATGATGTTCACGCTGAAGCGGATCATCTCCCAGGCTGGGATCTTGGTGCTGTGGTCATGGCTGCCATTGGCATCGGCGTACACCGGGTGCGGACTGCGCGCATACGGCAGATCGAACACGTGGTCCATCTCCGCGGTGGTCAGCGGGATGGGCGGCGGGTTGATCCACACCTCGCGTGCGGTGTGACCCTCGCCGTGCCGCTGCACCAGCGCGCGGGCATTGCCCGGGTTGGTCTCCAGGTGCAGCACCCGGCTGGCGTGGGCATAGAGCACGGGGTCGCTCTTGACCTGTTCGTAGGCCGGCAGGCGGATCACCGTCTTGTCGCGCGGCGTCACCAGGGCACGCGCATCCTGTTTGACCAGGGGGCGGCGCACCAGGCGGATGGGCTGTTCCTGCGGGTTGGCTTGCTTCGGCAGGTTCGCTCCGGACACGGCGCCCGACCCAGCGGGCGGAGCCGTGCGCTCAGGGTTCG
>Ga0082207_1000301_pt1 | contig 29021 bp, 30 predicted proteins | sample LakMenEpi10Aug09_FD_71540 | JGI IMG/M metagenome (GOLD analysis project Ga0082207, IMG submission 71540)
CGTTGTCAGTTCGTTTTGGTATCAGCATCAAATTCATTATCACTATTCCATCATCATTGTTCCGTGCATCGTGATGGGAACGGTGTGGGCTCTTGGCAAGTTTTCTCGTCCAGCTCGTAGGTGGGCGAGTGCGTGCATTGTGGTGTCGTCGCTCGTGTGCGGATATCTCTGGTCACCAATGCCGTTCGCTCGCACAACGACCACTTCGTGGACATCGCAAATGCCTCCAGTAGTTGCAGCTCGTGAATCCATTAGTCGTGTGCCTGATGATGCGGTGGTTGCTGCGTATCACTCACTCACTGCACATCTGGCGCGAAGGGTCACCATTTATTCGTTCCCAAATCCATTTATTAGGAACTTGTATGGGCCAGATGTCTTTGCTGGCGGCGATCGGCTGCCTGGCGCAGATGCAGTCGAGTACGTGATCTTGCCAGTCAGCCTGGACGAAGAAGCCCAAAAGGTCTGGGATGTGGAGAAAGACCAATTCCAAGTCGTTGATGAAAATGCTTGGTGGGTGGTGTACAAGCGCGCCTAATCTCGCTTCCTGAATTACTGCTTCTGTTGTTACTGCTATGGTGAGGTTGTCGTTAATTGAGCCCCGTGAGGCTCAAACGAGAGGGATGAATGAATCAGGTACCAAATCGCGCGTCAGGTAAGGCCGTCATGTCTGGCCCCGACGTCACTCGGGCAATCAGTCGAATTGCTCACGAAATAGTCGAACGCAATCAAGGTGCGCACAACGTTGTTCTTGTTGGATTGCAGCGCGGTGGAACGTGGATTGCAGATGTACTCGCAGAGCGAATCGCACAGATTGAACCCAATCTCGTCGTTCCGAACGGATCACTCGATGTTTCGATGCATCGCGATGACATTGGGTTGCGTCCCATTGTTCCCGGTGCAATTAGCGAAATTCCGTTCGATATCAATGGCGCTGTTGTCGTGCTGGTTGACGATGTGTTGTACACAGGTCGTACCGTGCGTGCAGCCCTCGAGGGTTTGAACAATTTCGGTCGGCCGCGGGCGGTACAGCTCGCTGTCATAGTGGATCGAGGGCATCGTGAATTGCCTATCCGCCCCGATTTCGTGGGCAAAAACATTCCAACTCAAGCAAGCGACGAAGTTGATGTTTCTGCAGATGGAGTGATGATTACGGCGGTGGAGTCGTGAAGCACTGTCGGTCAATTGAAGAACTTGGCAAAGATGGTCTGCTCAGGCTGCTTGACAGCACCGATCAAATGGCCGAGATTAATCGTCGTCCCATACCTAAAGTCCCGGCTTTGCGTGGCAAAACCGTGGTCAGTTTGTTCTTTGAGGATTCGACGCGTACCCGTTTGAGCTTTGAAACGGCGGCTAAGCGGTTGTCGGCAGAGACAATGACATTCAGTGTTTCGACAAGCAGTGTGAACAAAGGTGAAAGTCTGCGCGACACAGTTGAGACCATTACCGATATGGGCGTGCATGCATTTGTCGTTCGCCACAAGTCGGCAGGAGTTCCATGGCAAATTGCGCAGTGGACAAATGCTTCCATCATCAATGCTGGCGATGGTGCTCATCAGCATCCAACGCAGGCGCTTGTGGATTGCTACACGGTTCGTGAAGCCATTGGTCGCCAGTCGTTTGATGGATTGAACGTCACCATCGTTGGCGACATAAAGCACAGCAGAGTTGCGCGTAGCAACATTGCAGCTTTCACCATGCTTGGCGCTCAGGTCACACTTGTTGCGCCGCCAACGCTGATTCCCGCCCATACCGAGCAGTGGCCAGTTCGTGTTTCGCATTCTTTAGACGAAGTGATTGCATCAACAGACGTGTTGTACATGTTGCGCTTGCAAAGCGAACGCATGGATCAAGGTCTTATTCCCAACCTCGGCGAGTATGGAAACCGATTTGGACTTACTGATGTACGTGCGCAGAGGTTGCAATCGTCAGCCGTAGTGATGCATCCCGGCCCAATGAACCGTGGAGTTGAAATGCATGTTGACCCGGCTGACTTGCCGAACTCATTGATTCACAAGCAAGTCGCCAATGGCGTGTCTGTTCGCATGGCAGTGCTGTTTGATGTTCTTGCACGTGGTGCAGAAGTGAGTTCGCTGAAGGAAGAGGGTGTGGCATGAGCGTGGTTATTTCGGGAGCAATAGTGCTGACAGATAGCGGCGAGCAGCGAATTGACGTACGAATTGATGATGGAGTGATCTCTGAGATGTCTGCATCCATCACGCCGTCTCATGAAGATGTCGTTTTGAATGCGCAAGGTTGCCACGTGTTGCCCGGGTTCGTCGATCTGCATACTCATCTTCGCGAACCAGGCAAAGAAGATTCTGAAACCATTGAAACAGGAAGTCGAGCAGGTGCAAAGGGTGGGTACACCGCGCTTGTTGCAATGCCGAATACCACTCCTGCACAAGACTCCATTCCCATCATTGAGTTTGTTCGCGCGCAAGGGCGGCGAGCTGGACTAGTTGAAGTAGTTCCCAGTGGTTGCATCACCGTTGGTCGAGCGGGTGTTGCACTTGCACCACTGGCTGATTTGGCTCGCAACGGAGTGAAGATCTTCACCGATGACGGTTCAGGGGTGCAAGACCCAGCAATCATGCGTCGCGCAATGGAGTACTCGCGTGAATTGGGAATCACACTTGCTCAACACTGCGAAGTGTCTGCACTTACCGCAGGAGCAGTGATGAACGAATGTTCATGCTCGAGTGAAATGGGCGTTCCGGGTTGGCCTGCGCTTGCAGAAGAACTCATGGTGCATCGCGATATCGAACTAGCAAAGCTCACCGGTGCCCGAATTCACTTTTTGCACCTATCAACAGCGGGAAGTGTTCGGCTTGTGCGCGAAGCGAAGAACGCTGGCTTGCCAATTACGGCGGAAGTCACGCCTCACCATCTTTCGCTCACTGAAGAACTGCTGAGATCATTCGATTCCACGTTTAAGGTGAACCCGCCTCTGCGTTCGGCTGCAGACATTGAAGCATTGAAGGAAGGTCTGCTGGACGGCACGATCGATGCAGTTGCGACTGATCATGCTCCGCATGTGAAGCGAGACAAGGAGTTGCCGCTAGATCAAGCGCCACCCGGAATGCTCGGGCTAGAAACCGCACTTGGCGTCGTGCTTTCTGTGGTGCCGATGTCGGCTGCTCAGCTATCCACTGTCATGTCCACCAATCCAGCGCGGATTGCAGGTTTGTCAGATCGACACGGAATGCTTGCGGCAGTCGGCAGACCTGCCAATCTGTGTGTCGTGGATCTCGATGCGCAGTGGAGTGTTGACCCACAGCAGTTGGCGAGCAAGAGCACGAATACTCCCTTTGTAGGACGCACGCTTCGTGGCAAAGTAAGACACACGATTTTTGAAGGAGTTGTAGTGGTGAACGAAGGTGTGGCGCAGCGATGAGTATTCGTGAGGGTCAATTGGTGCTGCGTGACGGTTCGGTATTTGAGGGAGAACTCATTGGCGCGGTGAGTGCGGGCGGAGTGTCAAGCGGCGAAGTGGTGTTCCACACTGGTCTTACCGGTTACCAAGAAGTCATTTCGGATCCTTCGTATGCGGGTCAGATCATCACATTCACTACGCCGCACATTGGGAACTACGGAACGACACCGCTTGATAACGAGGCGACACAGGTGCATGCTCGCGGAGTCATCGTTCGCGAAGAAGCCCGTCGAGAAAGTAATTGGCGAAGCGATCTCTCATTGGATTCATATCTGACACAAATGGGTGTCAGTGGCATCGCAGGAATTGATACACGTCGACTGACGCGCATTCTGCGCGACACCGGCGCAATGCCTGGCGCGTTCGGTTCAGCAGATCACGCCACATTGTTGGCGGCTGCAGGAAGCGAAGCAGGCACTGCAGGAGTGCAGTTGGTCGACCAGGTGACAACGAAGTCCGCGTATGTCGTTGGCACTGGTCATTACAAAGTTGTTGCCTATGACTTTGGCATTAAGTCAACGATTCTTCGCTGCCTGAGCGACATCGCCACCGTCACTGTGGTGCCAGCCTCAACAAGTGCAGATGAAGTGCGTGCATTGTCACCACACGGCGTGTTCCTTTCAAATGGACCAGGAGACCCTGAAGCAGTTGTTGGCGCACCTGAACACATTCGTTCACTTGTTGATGGAGGCATGCCAGTGTTCGGCATTTGCCTCGGTCATCAGTTGTTGACCCTGGCGCTCGGGGGATCAACCTTCAAACTTCCGTTTGGTCATCATGGCGCAAATCATCCAGTTCGTAATCTGCGCACGGGCAGTGTCGAGATCACAAGCCAAAACCACAACTTCTGCGTAGATGCAAATTCGTTGAGTGGAATTGCCGACATTACGCACACCAACTTGAACGATCTCACCAATGAGGGTATGTCGGTGCGTGATGCACGCGCATTCAGCGTGCAGTATCACCCAGAGGCTGGGCCTGGCCCGCATGATTCGCGGTATCTCTTCAATGAGTTTCGTCAACTGATGGAGGCGAAATAATGCCACGGCGTAATGATCTGAAATCCATTTTGATTATTGGGTCAGGCCCGATCGTCATTGGCCAAGCATGCGAATTCGATTATTCAGGAACACAAGCGTGTCGCGTGTTGAAAGAAGAGGGTTACCGAGTCATTTTGGCGAACTCGAACCCTGCGACCATCATGACCGATCCAGATTTCGCAGATCGCACCTATATCGAGCCGCTCACACCCGAAGTACTAGAAGCCATCATCGAACGAGAAAAACCTGACGCGGTGTTGCCAACACTTGGTGGTCAAACTGCGTTGAACCTTGCAATGGCACTCTTCGAAAAAGGTGTTGTTGGAGTGCCGGGCAAACCAGAACTCATTGGTGCGAACGCCGAGGCAATTGCCACTGCTGAAGATCGCGAGAAATTCAAGATTGCAATGCTGGAAATTGGGTTGAAGGTTCCGCAAAGTGGCGTTGCTCGCAGCCTGGACGAAGCAGAAGTGGTGCGACAAGAAATTGGCCTGCCACTCATCGTTCGGCCTGCGTACATTCTTGGCGGAAGAGGAATGGGTATTGCGCACACGCCCGAAGAGTTCCGGCTTGTGGTCGCAACTGGAATTTCTGCAAGTCCAATTGGTGAAGTACTCATTGAGAAGTCGATTGCAGGCTGGAAAGAATACGAACTTGAAGTGATGCGCGATCGCGCAGATAACTGCGTCATCATTTGTTCAATTGAAAACGTCGACCCGATGGGAGTGCATACAGGGGACTCCATCACGGTTGCTCCTGCCATGACGCTGTCCGATGTGGAATATCAGGAAATGCGCGACGCAGCATTTGCCTGCATCCGACGTGTTGGTGTTGAAACTGGCGGTTCAAATGTGCAGTTTGCAGTGAACCCTGAAAATGGCGACCTAGTAGTGATTGAAATGAACCCGCGTGTATCGAGATCTTCAGCTTTGGCCTCGAAGGCAACAGGATTTCCGATTGCGAAGATTGCAGCAAAACTTGCGGTTGGATACACGCTGGACGAAATTTCAAACGACATCACTAAGAAGACGCCTGCAAGTTTTGAACCAACAATTGACTACGTGGTCACCAAGATTCCACGCTGGGCTTTTGAAAAGTTTCCGGGAACCAGTGGCATCCTCGGTACGCAAATGCAAAGCGTCGGCGAAGCAATGGCAATTGGTCGAACCTTCACTGAAAGTTTGCAAAAGGCATTGCGTTCGCTCGAAAACGGTCGCATGGGACTGAACTGCGATCCAGCAGAATTGAACTACCGCTCAATGAGTGACGACGAGGTGCTTGCAGCAACTGGTGTTCCTACGCCAGAGCGACTGTTCCTTGTGGGTGAAGCCATCTTCCGCGGAATCAGCCTTGATCGCATTTATGACACCTGCAAGATCGATCACTGGTTTCTTGACCAAATGTTGATGATCGTGGAAGAGCGCCACGCGCTCAGCAACACCACAATGTCCGCACTAACGGTTCGCCAGTGGCGCCGAGCAAAACGTCTTGGCTTCTCCGATGCACAACTTGCACATATCTGGTCGGTTGATGAAAACGATGTGCGTTTGGCTCGCATCGCGGCAGGTGTAATTCCGACGTATAAAGCCGTAGACACCTGCAGTGCCGAATTCGCTGCGCAAACTCCGTATCACTATTCAACGTACGAAGACGAGAACGAAGTTCGTCCTTCAACGAAGCAACGCGTGATCATTTTGGGAAGTGGCCCGAACCGCATTGGTCAGGGAATTGAGTTTGACTACTGCTGCGTGCATGCAAGTTTTGCGCTGCGTGATGCCGGTTTTGAAACGGTCATGATCAATTGCAATCCAGAGACGGTGTCAACTGACTACGACACTTCTGATCGCTTGTACTTCGAACCGCTTACCCGTGAAGATGTGATGAACGTCATTCAGGCAGAAATCAAGGCGTCAACTACGCCACCACGTGTCATCGTGAGTCTTGGTGGTCAGACGCCATTGAAACTGGCCAACTACATTCCTGCCGAGTTAATTGCTGGAACGTCACCTGTTTCCATCGATCTTGCGGAAGACCGCAAGAAGTGGAGCGCATTGTGTGAGGAACTCAAAATTTCGCAGCCACCCGGCGGTACCGCACTCACCTTTGACGAAGCAAAAGCAATCGCCTCGCGCATTGGTTACCCAGTCTTGGTGCGTCCGAGCTATGTGTTGGGTGGACGGGCGATGCAAATTGTCCATGATGAAGCGCACTTGCAGCGCGCAATGAATGAACTCGCTGCTGCGGGAACTCTTGGTAGAGAAGGTGGTCTGTCTGCCGAACGTCCTGTACTCATCGATCGCTTTCTCGACGACGCGACCGAAATTGATGTTGATGCAATCCGCGACGCCAGCGGGGAAGTGCTCATCGGTGGTGTCATGGAACACGTGGAAGAAGCTGGTGTGCACTCGGGGGACTCTGCTTGTGCTTTACCGCCTCCAACGCTTGAGCCGTGGGTGATTGAAGCCGTTGAGTCCTATACGCGAGTGATCGCCAATGCGCTCGACGTGAAAGGCCTGATCAACGTGCAGTTCGCAGTTGCAGGATCCACGGTGTACGTCATTGAGGCGAACCCACGCGCCAGTCGTACTGTTCCATTCGTTGCTAAGGCAACCGGCGTGCCGTTGGCAAAAGTTGCCAGTCGTGTCATGTTGGGGGCAACGCTTGCCGAATTGCGCACCGAAGGATTGCTGCAGCCGCCGACCAACTTCGGTCACGTTTCAGTGAAAGAAGCTGTGCTGCCGTTCAATCGCTTCCCGGGAGTGGATACCGCACTCGGACCAGAAATGCGTTCAACGGGCGAGGTTATGGGTATCGACAGCACGTTTGGGCGTGCGTTCATTAAGGCGGAATCAGCTGCGGGAACCACGTTGCCAACATCGGGCATGGTGTTCCTGTCGCTCAACGACAAGGACAAGCCGAGCGGACTCGTTGTTGCTAAGCGTCTGCGCGAGCTCGGGTTGGGTATCGCGGCAACTTCTGGAACTGCCGACTATCTCTCGCGCTTCGGATACCCAGTCGACCGAGTGGTGGGCAAGGTTTCCGAACAATCGCAAGGAAGCATTGCTGACGATGCAGTGAATCTCATTGAACGTGGAGAGATTGAGTTTGTTATCAACACTCCGCGAGGTCGCGGGGCGCATTCAGATGGCGAAGCAATTCGCAAGGCCGCAAATATTTGGCGTGTTTCATCGGTGACCACAATTAATGCTGCACTTGCGGCTGTGCAAGGTTTGGCAGAACAAAAGTTGGTGCCACTCACCGTCAAGTCTCTACAGGAGTATCACGGTAGGTGAGTAAGTCATCGGGAGTTTCGAACAGTGTGACTCGCATTGGGTCAGTCGAGTTGAAATCTCCCGTAATGAATGCATCGGGAACGGCGGGTCACGGCACAGAGTTGCATCGCTATGTTGACTTACGTTCGCTCGGTGCTTTCGTTGTGAAGTCGCTTGCTCCGTTTGAATGGGCGGGTAATGCATCACCTCGTTTGTCACCAACTACAGGTGGCATGTTGAACGCAGTTGGTTTGCAAGGTCCGGGTATCGAGTATTGGATCACTCACGATTTACCGAAACTGCTCGACGTAGGCGCGAGCATTGTGGTCAGCATTTGGGGTTTCGGTGTCGATGATTATGCGCAGGCCGCACACATGCTTCGGCCCGTTGCACATCATCTCTCGGCACTTGAAATCAATTTGTCGTGTCCCAATACCAAGTCTGCAACAGATGGTTCTGCACGGCACGCCATCTTTGCTCACGAGCCACACCTCGTGGAAGAAATTGTCAGGGCTTCACAAATTGAGGGAGTTCCTGCGTGGGCGAAACTCAGTCCAAACACGCACCTCGTCATTGAGGGCGCTCGTGCTGCGCAACGCGGCGGGGCACAAGCAGTTACCTTGATCAATACAGCTCTTGGCATGTCCATGAACCCAACGACAGGATTGCCTTCGCTTGGTAACGGTGGAGGTGGGTTGTCGGGTCGTTCAGTTCACCCCATTGCGGTGCGCGCTATTTATGAAGTGACAGCCAATGTTCCCGGCTTGCCAATCGTTGGGGCAGGCGGCGTGACAAGTGGTTGGGAGGCGATCGAACTCATGCTTGCTGGGGCAAGTGCTGTGCAAGTTGGCACCGCATCGTTTGCCGAACCTCGTGCGATGTCTCGTATTCAGCGCGAAATGAATAGCTGGGCAAAGCGCCACGATGTCAATGAATGGTCGGAAATCGTAGGACTTGCACACCGAGGCGGGATAAGCGCACTCTGAGACGCTAAAATCTTTCTATGTCGCCCGCATTATTGACCGAATTGCGTCAAGACATTGCCAGTTTGTGTCAGCAGATTGCATTAGGGCAAAGATCGTTTGTCGGTCTCATGTCGCTCAGCGAATCAGATCGCAATGCCGCCGAATCGTATGTATATGTGGTGAAGGCGTTGGAAGCAGAGCCGAGCATTGGCAAGGTGCGTGCGCGACGCATCATGGCCGACATCGGAATTGCAGAGCGATGCAACATCGGTTCGCTCACCGCACATCAGGTTGAACAGTTGAAGACAGCGTTGCATTCGTGAGTAAATCGCTCATCGTCGTGGTCTCGGGGCCGGGTGGAGTGGGCAAGAGCACCATTGTCGAAGAGCTCGTGAAGCGTGATGCGCGTTTGTGGCTCAGCCGTTCGTGGACAACCCGCGAACAACGACCAGGCGAAGCACCAGATGCCTACAAGTTCGTCACTCGTGAACAGTTTCAACAGCGCATTGATGCAAACGGTTTTTTGGAGTGGACCGAATTCATCGGCAATTTGTATGGGACTCCAAACCCAGAGGCGCCAACGGGACGCGACATTGTTCTGGAAATTGAAGTCGATGGTGCGCAGCAGGTGAAGCAGCAGCATCCAGAAGCGCTGTTGCTGTTCGTTCTTCCGCCTTCTCGCGAGGAACAAAAAGCCAGACTGCACGGTCGCGGGGACGCCGATAACAAGGTCGAGCAGCGTCTGAAAAAGGCCGAAGAAGAAGAGCCAGTGGGCAAGGCTTTGGCCGATTTCGTGCTGATCAATGATGATCTCGCCCAAACCGTGGATGACATGCTGGATCTCATTGCCAAGGAACGGGTAAAACGCGCCTAGAAGGGTAGAATTATCGCCCTAGCGAAAGGACCCCCTGTGGTTGCTGAAGACACCATGATGAACCCGCCACTCGAGAGCTTGATGCACCGTACGCATTCCAAGTTCAGCCTGGTCACCTTGGCTGCACGTCGTGCACGCGAGATCAATTCATATTTCAATCAGCTCGGCGAAGGTCTTGGAACCATGGTTCCACCACAGGTCAGTTCAACTTCACGTAAACCGCTTTCCATCAGCTTTGAAGAAATTGCTGCAGACAAAATTGTTGGCGTTGAAATGGCCGACTACGAAGCCATTGAAGCCGAACTTGATGCTGAATTGCTTGACGAAGCAGCCGACGATGTCGTTGCTGCACTCGATGAGCCAACTGCGCAAGCTGAGTCAATCACTGTTGAAGAATCAGCAGCTGACGAAGCGCCGGCCTCAGAAGAAAACGCGTAGTTTATTTCTCGCACGAGCGAGAGAACTGAGCTCTAAACATGTCGCTTCGCGGAAAGCACATCGTGTTATGTGTTTCAGGTGGCATTGCTGCGTATAAGGCAGTTGAGCTGTGCCGTCAATTGGTCGATGCAGGCGCACATGTTGCCCCGGTAATGACAGCCGATGCAGAACACTTCATTGGTAAAACCACATTGTCTGCACTCGCCTCCGAACCTGTGCACACCACGCTGTGGGATGACGCCAATCCAATCCCTCATACGCGACTTGCTCAACGAGCAGATCTCATTGTTGTCGCTCCGGCAACAGCGCGAGTCATTGGTTCGTACGCCGCAGGTATTTCAAGCGACTTTCTGACCGCAACGTTGATTGCAACACGTGCACCTGTTTTGGTGTGCCCGGCGATGCATACCGAAATGTGGGAGCACGCGTCAGTGCAAGAAAACATTGCCACCTTGCGACGACGTGGCGTGCACATACTTGAACCAGAAACCGGACGACTTGCTGGTGGTGACGTTGGCGCAGGAAGACTCGCCGAGCCTCAGCGCATCTTCGCCGAAGTAGAGCAGTTGCTTACTCCCGGAGATTTGTATGGCGCGCATGTAGTTATCACTGCAGGTGGAACTCGTGAACCAATCGATGCAGTACGAGTGATCGCTAATCGGTCTACCGGCAAACAGGGTTATGCAATTGCAATGGAAGCAGTTGCACGCGGGGCCAAAGTCACGCTCATTTCCACTGCTGACTTGCCAACTCCATTTGGCGTCAATCTTGTGCAAGTTGAAACTGCCCAACAGTTGATGGATGCCGTCAACGCAGAAGCGATAGCAGCAGATGTTGTGGTCATGGCTGCAGCGGTTGCCGACGTGCGACCTGTTCGCGTTGCCACACACAAGTTGAAGAAAGACCCGCTCACAGGCCAAATTGGCGATCTTGGTGCAATCGAGCTGGAAGCCACCCCCGATATTTTGGCGGGTCTGGGCAAGAACAAACCTGTCGGCCAAGTGCTCGTGGGCTTTGCCGCAGAGACCGAAAACCTCATTGCCAATGCGCAGTTAAAGCTGGAACGCAAAGGTGCCGACCTCATCGTGGCCAATGATGTTTCCCAAGACGGAGTCGGCTTTGCGCATGCAACAAATGCAGTGACCTTGGTCGCTCGAGGGGTCGAACCAGTAGAGGTGGCTTTGGCCGATAAGCGATCTATCGCTCGGTCGGTCTTGAATGCAGTAGTTGCCATTCGGTCTGCACGTACCAACTAGTCTCTACACGTCATACCGACGCGTCGCGAGAGCGGCACAACAGATGGAGCAGTTGTGAGAAAATTCACCTTTACTTCGGAGAGCGTTACCGAAGGTCACCCGGACAAGATGGCTGACCAAGTTTCCGATGCGGTTCTCGATGCAATTTTGACGGAAGACCCACATGGTCGCGTCGCTTGCGAAACACTTCTTACCACTGGTCTCTGTGTGGTTGCCGGTGAAATCACCACGTCGGCTTATGTTGACATTCCAAAGATCGCTCGTGAAGTAATTAAGGGAATTGGCTACGACAACGCACTGTACGGCTTTGACGGAAATACCTGTGGCGTCATCGTGTCAATCGATGAGCAGAGTTCAGACATTGCTATGGGTGTTGACTCAAGCGAAGAAATTCGCAGCGGTCAAAGCGGTGAAGACAAGCTCAACAGCCAAGGTGCTGGTGACCAAGGAATGATGTTCGGCTATGCATGCAATGAGACTCCAGAGCTCATGCCGTTGCCAATTGATCTTGCACATCGCATGGCTGAAAAACTCGCAGAAGTTCGTAAGTCCGGCGCAATTCCATACTTGCGTCCAGACGGCAAAACCCAAGTCACGTTCGAATACGAAAACGGTATTCCTGTTCGCTTGTCAACAGTGCTCATCTCCACGCAGCACGCTGATGGAACTCCGCGTGACACCGTGATTCGCCCAGACCTCATTGAGCAAGTCATTCGTCCAGTTATTCCTGCACAGTTCCAGAATGACAAGTACGCAGTGCACATCAACCCAACAGGAGAGTTCGTGAAGGGTGGGCCTCACGCCGACACTGGACTCACCGGTCGCAAGATCATCGTCGACACGTACGGCGGTATGGGTCGTCACGGTGGCGGTGCGTTCAGCGGAAAAGATCCGTCAAAGGTTGACCGCTCCGCTGCCTATGCAGCGCGTTGGGTAGCCAAACATGTTGTTGCAGCCGGTGCTGCATCACGCTGTGAAGTGCAGGTTGCATATGCAATCGGCATGGCTCAACCAATCAGCATCTTGGTAGAAACTTTCGGCACAAACACAGTTGACGAAGTAGCGATTGAAGATGCTGTTCGTCAGGTGTTTGACCTTCGTCCTGCTGCAATTTTGCGTGACCTTGACTTGAAGCGTCCGATCTATAACAAGACGGCTGCCTATGGTCACTTCGGTCGAGCCCTTCCAGAATTCACGTGGGAGACGCTGTCGCGCTTGAAGGAATTCAAAGCAGCAGTCAAGCTCTAGATGTCGCTCGTCGCGCGGGTTGTTCCCGACGTGACTGGTGTGGACAAGGTATTTGACTACCTCATACCGTCTGAACTTCAGGATGCAATTGGTGTTGGCGACCGCGTTCGCGTTCCGTTGCACGGACGAAATGTTCCAGGGTGGGTCACTGCAATTGGGTCGACATCGGAAGGATTCTCCGACGTTGATGAAACAAAGTTGCGCGCGGTCATTAAGCGACTTGGTTTTGGGCCATCTGCTGAAATCGTGCAACTTGCTCAGTGGGCGAGCCATCGATGGTGTGGTCGGCTTCGCGCGTTTTATGTAGCGGCTTCGCCTAGCACTCTTGTTGCAACTCTTCCTACGGCGCGTTATTTGCGTGATCAGGTGAAAGTGGCTGGAGATGCAGCGGTCTCATTAGCAGTAGGTGAGTCGCGGTCCCTCCTTGTTCAGCGAGGCCCATTGAAGTCACCAATTGATGTCATGGTTGGGTCGGCATTGGTCGGTCCAACGTTGGTGATTGTTCCTACGGTGATTCGCGCACGATTGTTTGCGGCATCGCTGAAGCGACACGGATTTACTGTTGCGGTATTACCTGATGAATGGCCTTCCGCTGCTGGTGGCGTCGATGTGGTTATCGGCTCACGTACTGCGGTGTTTGCTCGCGTTCCCGATCTGCGCAGCATTGTCGTCATTGACGAACACGACGATTCGCTCCGCGAGGAACGAACGCCAACTTGGCATGCGCGCGATATCGCAATTGAGCGTGCTCAGCAGTCAAACGTCTCGTGCGTGCTGGTGTCGGCATTGCCAAGTGTTACAGCAAAAGTGTGGGCAAACGACAGGGTGGTTAAATCAGACGAGCTTGAGACACAGTCTGAATGGCCAAGTATTCAACTCATTGACAGAACGCTGGACGAACGTTGGTCAAACTCGCTGCTTTCTTCAGACTTCATTGCCGAACTGCGCGATCATGCGCGACGCATCGTCGTCGTTTTCAATACGAAAGGACGTGCACGCCTGCTGGCATGTGCCTCATGCAAATCTTTGGCTCGATGTGCAAGTTGTGATGCCGCAGTTGAAATTGGTGCTGAGGGTCAATTTTCGTGCCCGCGATGTTCTGTTGAGCGTCCTCAGGTGTGCATGAAATGTTCGTCTGCAAAGTTTCTCACGCTGAAACCAGGTGTAAGCAAGTTACGCGAAGAGATTGCTCAGGCAGCAGGCAGAAAAGTTTCTGATGTTGTTGAGGTAACTGGCAGTGGTGACGATGCAGTTGCAATTGATCAGTCAAAAATGTTGTTTGTAGGAACCGAGGCAGCCCTGCATCGTGTGCATGAGGCCGACACAGTGGTGTTCCTCGACATTGATCAGGAATTGGCAGCGCCTCGGTATCGCGCTTCGGAAATTGTTGGGTCGTTGTTAGTGCATGCAGCACGCTTGGTTGGTCGCAGCGATCACGGTGGAAAGGTGATGGTGCAAACTCACAGTATCGATAGCCCGGTGCTGCAAGCAATGGCCACTCTGCGTATCGATCAATATCTGCAATCGGTTTCCGAGATGCGTAGCTTTATGAAGCTTCCTCCATTTGGCGCACTCGCTCAATTATCGGGCACCAACATTGATGAAGCAATCGAAGATTTACAGCGCAATGTTTTTGTTCACGTTTCTGCATCAAGCGATGGCTCGTATTTAGTTAAAGCGGCAGACTGGCAAGTGTTGGCAGACGCACTTAATGAAGTAGAAGCATCAAAAGGGGTCAGGCTGAAAGTTCAGGTTGACCCGGCTCGCGTATAGGTGTCACGCGCAGTACACGGAAACCACGTTTGCTTGTCAGGCGCTCCACCGAATATCCCTGTTCGGTTAACCAGACTGCAAGTGAATCTGACCCAAGATTGCGGTTGATGACAAGCCATGCCTCACCAGTGGTTGACAAACGCGAGAGCCATTTCAGGAGCAGCGCGTGCAGTTCTTGCTTGCCAATCCGAATAGGCGGGTTAGACCACAGCACATCGAATTGGATTGCTTCATCCATTTGGTTCGGTGCACAGGTGACAACGTTTGATAATCGATTGCGCTGTGCATTGGAATCGGTAAGTTCTCTTGCACGGTCATTGATATCAATTGCATACACCGTTGCATTCGGGGAATACGCCGCGAGCGTGAGCGCAATTGGACCTGCCCCGCATCCGAGGTCGAGAAAATTACCAGTGCTTGGTGGTCGTGCGGCAGATTCAAGCAGCACCATGGTTCCTTGGTCGATGCCTTTTCGTGAAAACACACCACGGTCGGTACCGATGGTGAGTTCACGGTCTGCCACGCGCAGAACCGCGAAATTCTGTTGCTTTGTGTGCGCAACAGAGGCAACTTGTGGTTGGGTGGTGAAGTACTGCTCGTCGCTCATAAGCCTCGCTAGCCTTACACGCTATGGCGCAGTCACCGAACAAGAAGGGTTCATCCATTCGTACATATGGAGACCCAGTATTGGCAGCAATGGCCGATGAAATTACCAATATCGATGGCAAGTTGGTGACGCTCGCAGAAGACATGTTCCGCGTGATGTATCAAGCCCCAGGCCTTGGGCTTGCCGGCCCGCAAATCGGTGTACAGAAGCAAATATTTGTCTACGACGTAGACGACGATCCGCAGGTCATCATCAACCCAAAGATTGTTGAGTCATCTGGCGAATGGGTATATGACGAGGGTTGTCTATCCATTCCTGGTTTATATGTCGAAATGCTTCGTCCCAAAAAGGTGCTCGTGAGCGGATTCACGCTTGAAGGCGAAGAAGTGAAAATTGAAGCTGATGAATTGCTCGCTCGCTTGTTTCAACACGAGATCGATCACTTGCAAGGCGTATTGATGTTCGATCGCATGTTGCCCGACCAGCGCGAACTTGCCATTGTGGAATACGCAAAGGTGGGCGACAACCCAGCCGATGCCGAGCCGGTGTACTTACGACTTTCGTGACATCACTTGCGCCCCTGCCGCGCGAGCGCGCCAAGCGCATTGTGTATATCGGTACTCCAGAGATTGCGGTCGCTCCATTACAAGCACTTGTTGCAGAAGGCTTCGTGATTGAACTTGTTGTTACAGGCACCGACAAACGAAGAGGACGCGGCACTCAAACCACAGCTAATCCAGTAAAAAGCGCAGCGCTTGCATTGGGCATTCCAGTTTCGCACGATATCAACGACGTGTTGAAGCTGAACCCAGAGGGTCTGCTTGGTGTTGTCGTTGCATTTGGCAACATCATCTCGCAAGAAATTTTGCACCACACGCCGATGATCAACATCCATTATTCGGCGCTTCCACGGTGGAGAGGTGCGGCACCAGTCGAGCGCGCAATCCTTTCAGGCGACGCCACAACTGCGGTGTGCATCATTCAGGTTGTTGAACAACTTGATGCCGGCGATGTACTCGCTTCGGCGCCTTGCACCATTCAAGAAGATGATTCCGTGGAGACGCTTCGCAACCGCCTTGGTCAACTAGCGATCCCATTGCTTATTGAGATCTGCGATAACGGGGTGAGTGAGCACACTGCCCAAACAGGCGAAGTAGTTGTTGCGCGGAAAATCTCTGCGCAGGATCTCGCCATCAATTGGTCGGCTACTTCTGAACAAGTCCTGCGACAGATTCGTGTGGGTAACGCTTTCACATTCTTCGACGGAAAGCGATTCAAGATTCATCATGCAAGTAAGGCGTCGACTGAACTTCCTCTCGGAACCATTTCGGTGCAGGACGGCATGGTGTTAGTTGGGGCGCTTGAGGGTTCCGTGCAACTTGTGGCAGTGCAGCCAGAAGGTAAGCCGCGGGTGTCAGCAATTGATTGGGCGAGAGGTGCACGACTGTCAGATACAAGCACGTTTAGCGACAGGTAGCCTGCGCGTATGGATCAATCGTCTGCAAGTTCACGTGATGGACGACTACTCGGCCATGTTGAGCAATTCGATTTTGATCGTGGTCTGGGAATGATCTGGTCAAATGGCCAGGAGTATCTCTTCCACTGTGCCGAAATTGTTGACGGCACGCGGGACATCAACATTGGAGCATCCGTGTCATTTGTTGTTGCCCATCGCTTCGGGCACGTTGAAGCGTCTGAAATTGAAAAGCTTCCCAACTAATCGGGCTGAACGTTTCCTTTAATCTGCACAAACGCCAAGCGGATATTGGCGAGAGCTTCCGTGAGTGTGGTGAATTCTTCGCCTAAGCGTTCACCCAGGCCCTCAACCACGCATGCCACGGCATCAATTGCGAGGGCTGATTCCACTAATCGGGGAGGATTCGCTGAGAGGTGGATGGCTGCTAGTTCGTACAATCCCATGACATGGTTGACCACCACGACGTTTGCTGGCGTTTGGGCGATTCTGGCTCGTGCCTCGGCTAAAGCAGTTTCAGCATCGTGGAGCTGGTCGTCAAAATCATCTGGAAAGTGATCAGTTGGGTTGTCAGACATGCCCGCTACGCTAATAGCCCAAGTGGGGAACGAGTTTCCTCCACCTGACCACAGATTTCAGTAATTCGGTGAGTGTTGCCGAGCAGCTGTCGAGTGCGTTCGGGTCGAGTGCGCAAGATGCGACGCTGTGCGTTGTAGGCGCTTCGGCTCTGCCGCGCCCGCCGTCTGCTCGTTCATCCTCACCTCCACAAATAGGAGGCAACGCCACTTGCATAAGAGAGTAAAGCCATAGCACCGCCAACAAATGAGCCACGTTTCAATGAGCGAATTCGCGCACGCGAAGTACGTCTTGTAGATGCAGATGGTTCACAGGTTGGAATTGTGAGCATTGCCGACGCACTTGAAAGAGCGCGTGTTGCAGAACTCGATCTCGTCGAAGTCGCTTCGCAAGCAGACCCGCCCGTATGTCGCATTATGGACTACGGCAAATTCCGCTACGAAGAGTCGCAGAAGTTGAAAGAGTCGCGCAAGAAGACCGTGCAGATCACAATGAAAGAGGTCAAGTTCAAACCAAAGATCGGTAAAGCCGACTTCGACACGAAGGTTCGTCACATGCAGGAGTTCTTGCGTGAGGGACACAAAGTCAAAGTCACCTTGCAGTTCCGCGGTCGCGAAGTTGCCCACCCTGAACTAGGTACCAAAATTTTGCACGCAGTAATCGAGCAATTGGGATCAGTCGCCAAGGTGGACACGCACGCACGGCTTGAAGGTCGCAACATGACCATGGTTCTCTCTCCAGAAAAGAAGGCACCGAAAAAACCAGATGCAAAACCAGCTCCGAAAGCACAAGCAGCTCCCGCTGTAGAAGCCACACCAGAGCCGGTAGCACCACAGCAAACACCGACCGAAAATTAAATACAGAAGTACAGAAAGCAACAGGAGACAACATGCCAAAGATGAAGACATCAAAAACCGCTGCAAAGCGTTTCAAATTGACTGGTACCGGCAAACTACGCCGTCAGCAGTCCATGCGTCAGCACTTGTTCGAGCACAAGCCATCAACTCGCACCCGTCGTTTGGACGGCAGTGTTGATGTTCACTCCGGAGACGTGAAGCGCATCAAGCGTTGTCTTGGTTTGCGCTAAATCGAAACAGTATTCAATTCAATTTTTGTAGTTACTAACGAAAGGATGTTGACATGGCACGTGTAAAGCGCGCAGTACATGCAAGGAAAAAGCACAAGGCAATTTTGGAAAAAGCGAAGGGTTACTACGGTGACCGTTCACGTACATTCCGCTCGGCGAACGAACAGGTATTGCATTCCGGTCAATACGCGTTCCGTGACCGTCGCGCAAAGAAGGGCGAGTTCCGCAGCTTGTGGATTCAGCGCATCAATGCTGGCTGTCGTCAGAATGACTTCAGCTACAGCCGTCTTATTGCAGGCTTGAACAAGGCAGGCGTCACCGTCGATCGCAAGATCATGGCCGACCTCGCAGTTCACGACCCAGCTGCATTTACGAAGTTGGTGGAAACAGCCAAGGGAGCGCTCGTCTGAGCGACGCTCGCCTCGGATTTTCACATCCACGAATTCAGAGACTGCGGCGCCTGCTTGGGCGCCGCAGTGCTCGTATTACGGACAATGCGTTTGTCATTGAAGGCCATGTATTAATCGCTGAGGCGATAAGCGCTGGTTGGAACATTGAAGAGCAATTCATTGCTCCTGGTGGAATGGCTGTGCTTGGCACATCCGCTCGCACCTTCGAATTGGAAAACGGCGTGCTTGAGCGTGTTGCAAGTACCGCTACGCCACAGCCAGTCATTGCCATTGCTGAGCGTCGTGTCTCTGAAGTAGAAGAGCTTGAATCGTGTGAGTGGATTGTTATTGCCGACCAGATTTCGGATCCTGGCAACCTGGGAACCATCTTCCGATCAGCAGAAGCAGCGGGTGCATCGGGCGTTGTGCTCACGCCGGGCACTGTTGAAGCCTTCAACTCGAAGGTGGTGCGATCATCGGCTGGCTCAATGTTCTACATCCCAGTATTTGAAGACATCACCATTGATGAAGTGAAGCAAGCAGGGTTCTCCATTGTTGGCACCTCGTCGCATGATCAACGAGGAAGTCGCCCATTTACCGAGGCTTCCCTCACGGGAAAGATTGCCATCGTGGTTGGTAACGAAGCTCACGGCATGAATGACGCAGATTTGGTTGATCAATGGATCACCATTCCGCATCGCGGTCGAAGCGAAAGCCTGAACGTCGCAATGGCGGCAACGGTGGTGTGTTTTGAAGTGGCTCACCAGCGCGACAACGCAAACTAAGCCCATTTCGAAAATCTGGAACGACTAGCGTCAATAGGCGAAATGTCATCTTCAAACTCTCTCGCAAGCGAAACTTCGCAGGCCCAAACCGAGGCTCTTTCGGCAATAGCCGGCGCTGTTGACGCTGCTGGTTTGCGGGCGGTCCAAGCAGAGCTTGCTGGCAAGAAGTCGGCACTTACGGTGTTGCGTTCACGGCTTGGCAAGATCCAAGATGCCGACGAGCGCAAAACTGCGGGTCAAGCAATTAACGCCTGTGCCCAAACGATTGAAGCGGCGATCGGTGAGCGTATGTCGCTGCTTCTTGCTGGCGAACGTGCTCAGCAGGTTGCATCGGAAGCAATGGACCTCTCCGAATTTGTGACCGCAAAACGGCGGGGTAGTACGCACATCGTTACGCAGGCAACACAGCGCTTGGAAGATGTGTTTATTGGCCTTGGGTTTCAAGTTGCCGAAGGTCCAGAAGTGGAAACCGATTTCTATAACTTCGAAGCGCTGAACATGCCAAAGACGCACCCTGCACGCAGCGAGTTCGACACCATGTTCATTGAACCAGCATCTGCTGATCAAGAACCAAACACAGTGTTGTTGCGTACACACACGTCGCCTGTGCAGATTCGCGTCATGCAGTCGTGGAAGCCCCCTATCTACGCAGTCATGCCGGGCCGAGTATTTCGTCGCGACACTCCAGACGCAACGCACATGCCGGTTTTTCACCAAATTGAAGGCATCGTGGTTGACAAGGGAATTACGTTTGCGCATTTGGCCGGAATCATCGAAGCCTTTACCAAAGCATTTTTTGGAAATGAATTCACCAGCAGACTTCGTCCTTCGTTTTTCCCGTTTACTGAACCAAGCGCAGAATTCGATATTCGGCGCGCGAATGGTGCATGGATAGAGCTCGGCGGTTGCGGAATGATGCACCCGAACGTGTTGCGCGCTGGTGGAATCGATCCCGATGAATACACCGGTTTTGCATTTGGGTTCGGCATCGATCGCATGGCGAAAGAACGTCACAACGTTGAAGACATTCGTGAGATGTATACGAACGACGTGCGTTTCCTAAGGCAGTTCTCATGAAAATTTTGCATTCATGGCTGAACGAATTTGCTGACTTCGGTAACGATGTTGATGCCATCGCCGATCGCATTACCGAACTTGGTCTGGCAGTTGAATCTGTAGATCGTGTCGGCACCCCTGTGAAGGGTGTGGTGACGGCAAAAGTGCTCCGCTTAGAAAAGCATCCTGATGCAGCAAAAGTGACACGCGTGTACGTAGACGCGGGTGATGGGGTTGAACGTCATGTGTGGTGTGGCGCCACCAATATGCAAGCAGGCGACATCGTTCCGTTAGCAACGCTTGGTACCAATATGCCTGACGGTCGTGTCATCACGCAGCGTGGAATTTTGGGAATTGATAGCGAAGGCATGTTGTGCTCAGGAACTGAAATTGGGTTGAGTTCAGACGGAAGTGGTTTGCTTATTCTTCCTCCGGGTACTGCGCTAGGGCTCGATGTTTACGAAGCACTCGGAGTCGACTCAGATGTTGTGTTCGACCTTGATGTCACCAGAAACCGACCAGATTGCACTGGCTATTTAGGCGTTGCTCGCGATTTGGCAGCGGGCATGAAAAAGCAGCTTGTTCTTCCAAAGATCGATCAATCAGCCACTGGGCAATCACTCACCGTTCCGGTCGCTATCGCTGCGCCTGAACGATGCAGCCGTTTCACCGTCCAGGTCATGTCGGGTATTTCCATTACTCAATCACCTGACTGGATTGCTCGTCGTCTTGCACGTGCAGGAATGCGCACGATCAACAACGTTGTCGATGTTTCAAACCTTGTCAATCTTGAATTGAATCAACCGAATCACGCTTACGACTTTGATTCGGTGAAAGACGGTTTCAATGTGCGCCTGGCTCGTGATGGTGAGCAGTTCACTACTTTGGACGCTGTCGAGCGAACGCTTTCTGAGGGCGACTTGCTCATCTGTAATGCGCAAGACAAGCCTGTGGGTATCGCAGGAATCATGGGCGGTCTTGATTCTGAAGTAACCGACGCAACGACATCAATTGCTGTCGAAATCGCATACTTCGAACCAGATGCGGTGCGTGCAACCTCAACTCGACTTGCACTACGTACCGAGGCTTCGCTTCGCTTCGAACGTGGCGTTGATCCGTTTGGTGCAGAGTTCGCTTTAGCGCGTTTTGCCGAACTGTTGCGCATCACGTGTCCAAACCTGGTTGTGCATTCGGGTGCTACCGATGCTCGAACTGATGCGTTGCCTAAGCAGGTGAGGACCACAGAAGTGCGACTGAACACCATTAAGCGAGTGCTCGGCATCGATGTCACAGCAAAAACTCTCGAAGATTTGATTGCTCCAATCGGGTTCACCATTGCCAAATCTGCAACTGATGGGTCAGTGGTCGTCGGTATTCCGTCGTGGCGTAACGATTGCACGAGCGAGATTGACATTGTTGAAGAAGTTGCGCGCCACTATGGCTACGACAATTTAGGAAAGATCGTTCCAACGTCTCCGGTGCATGGTCGTCTCTCCGATGTTCAGCGACGTCGACGCATCTTGCGCGAGATCGTGGTGTCTCTTGGTGCAAGCGAAGCCATGCCGAATCCATTCCTCGCGCCAGGCGATCTTGCAAAAGTTGGTCTCAATGAAGACAACGCTTTGAAACTTGCCAATCCGCTTGTCGCTGAAGAGAGCGTGTTGCGCACTTCACTGGTTCCTGGCATGTTGAAATCCATTGCGTATAACCAGTCGCATCGCATTCGCGATATCTCGCTGTTTGAAATTGGTCATGTGTATCCGCAGGGCACCGAAGTGCTTCCCGATGAATTTGAATCCTTATGCATCATGGTCGCAGGCGCTGATGCTTCAGTTGCAATGGACTTGTGGAGTCAAATTTCTTCTTCGCTCGGCGTTGGTGCTCAATTGGCACAGGACCAACCACCAGCTGGTTATCACGCAACTCGAAGCGCACAGCTCAAGCGTGGCAAAATGGTGCTTGGCTCGGTAGGAGAAATTGATCCAACAGTGTTGGCCAATGCCGGCATAGTCGGTCGTGTTGCATGTGTAGAGGTCAATCTTTCAGTGGTGCTCAGTGAAGTGCCTAAGCCACAATCTGCACAGGTGGTCAGTAAATATCCATCAAGCGATTTCGACCTTGCCTTTGTCGTGACCAACAGCGTTTCGGCGGCCGCGCTGGTGAAGGCTCTTCGTCAGGCTGGTGGCAATTTGCTTATTGATTTGGTGCTGTTCGATGTGTATCGCGGCAAGGGAGTAAGCGAGGATTCGCGCAGCTTGGCCTATCGATTGCGCTTACAGGCTCCCGATCGAACGCTGACCGATGTGGAAGTATCGGATGTGCGTGCAAAGTGCATTGCCGCTGCTGAAAAGCTTGGTGCAACCCTACGGGGATAGCCCATTTAGGTCGTTGCATAGTTATGCGGCCGTCTGTATAATTATGCAATGATATCTGTTGGCATTATTGGCGCGTCTGGGTTCACCGGGGCAGAACTGCTGCGCATCTGTGCAGCCCATCCACACTTCGAAGTGAAGTATGCAACGGGTGATACTCAGGCGGGGACCCTTGCGCGTTCGCTGTACCCATCGCTTGCTGCAACGTATCCAAACTTGGTGTTTGAAGAATTCGAATTGGGTAAAGCTCTCGCTTGCGACGTGCTGTTTCTCGGTTTGCCTCATGAAGCTTCGCTTGAATTAGTACCTCAACTGGTGAACAAAGTGAAGTTGGTTGTAGACCTATCGGCTGCTTTTCGTCTGACCGATACGTCAAAGTATCCGCAGTGGTATGGGTTTACACACACTCATCCAGAACTAGTTGCAAGTGCGGTGTACGGCTTGCCCGAGTTGCATCGAGAGCAGTTGAAGACAGCGCGTCTTATCGCTACGCCTGGTTGCTATGTAACCGCTGCAAGTTTGGCGCTGCAACCGTTGGTTAAAGCTGGAGCCATAGACCCGGTCGGTGTGATTGTGGATGCTGCGTCTGGTGTTTCGGGTGCTGGTCGTGCGGCTAAGCATTCAAACTCGTTTAATACGGTCGATGAAGACTTCACTGCATACGGTTTGCTCGACCACAGGCACACTCCCGAGATTGAACAAGTAACTGGTGCACAGATTTTGTTCACCCCACACTTGGCCCCGATGAACAGGGGAATCCTGGCAACGTGTTACGCGCGACCAGCAGCAGGAACAACGCCGACGACTGCTTCGCTATTGGCAACTCTCGCACGTGCATATGCAAAAGAGCCACTCGTTGTTGTGGGCCAGAACTCACCTTCAACCAAGGCAACACTTGGCACAAACGTCACGCACATCACTGCGCGTTACGACGAGCGCACGGGTTATGTCATGGTGCTGAGCGCGCTGGACAATTTGGCTAAAGGCGCCTCGGGTGGAGCAGTGCAAGCAGCAAACGTCGCACTTGGCTTGAATGAACTCGATGGACTTTCAATGGTGGGAATGTATCCATGAGCGAACTGATGAACGAATCACACGAACGTGTCGGCGCACTGCTTATTGAAGCGTTGCCGTATATCCAGCAATTTGCAGGTAAGACAGTTGTTGTTAAATACGGTGGTAACGCATTGGCCGGAGCAAGCGATGCAGACGCTGCAGGAACGTTCGCGCAAGACATCGCCCTCATGCATGCCGTGGGCATTAAGCCAGTGGTGGTACACGGCGGCGGGCCACAGATCAGCGCCCTTATGGAACGTCTTGGTAAGAAACCTGAATTTCGTAATGGACTGCGTGTAACCGATGCCGAAACAGTGGAGATTGCGAGCATGGTTCTCCTGGGCACAGTGAATCCACAATTGGTTTCGGCAATCAATGTGCATGGCGCTTCAGCAATTGGTGTTTCTGGGCAAGACGCCGGTTTGTTGCGGGTGACTCAACGCGACCCCGAGTTGGGCTTTGTTGGCGACATTGCTTCTGTTGATCCAACAGTATTGAAGAGCGCAATCGCCGACAATGCAGTGCCAGTGGTCGCCACTATCGGCAGTGATGCTTCTGGTCAGGCATACAACGTCAATGCCGATACCGCTGCAGCCGCAATTGCTGTTGCGCTTGGCGCAGAGAAGCTCATCTACCTCACCGATATTGAGGGGCTACGTGCCGACAAGGACGATGCGGCTTCAATCATTCGTCGCACAACAGCGTCAGAGATCGCAAAACTCATGGCTAGTGGGTCCATAGACGGCGGCATGATTCCGAAAATGGAAAGTTGCGTGGACGCGATTACTAGTGGAGTATCACGTTGTCACATTTTGGACGGGCGTATTCCGCACGTACTGCTCATCGAGCTATTCACCATTGCTGGTGTTGGAACCATGATTACCGCTGATCACGAAGTGGGGAAGAAATGACATCGCACGCATTTGCCACATCAGGCAACTATTGCCCGTTCATTCCGGTTTTTGGTCCACCTCAGGTGATGTTCGAGCGTGGTTCGGGCACGCAGCTGTGGGATGTAGACGGCAAGCGCTATCTCGATTTTCTCTGCGGTATTGCAGTTACCTCGCTTGGTCATAGCAACCCGGTCATCACCGCTGCAATTGCAGAACAAGCTGCAACGTTGATGCACGTCAGTAACTTTTTTGCCAATCCAGTTGCAACCGAAACAGCAGTACTCGTCGACCAATTGTTGGGCGGCGGAGGACAGGTATTCTTCTGCAACTCTGGAGCCGAAGCAAACGAAGCAGCAATCAAGTTGGCGCGCAAGTTTGGTGGCCGTGGTCGGCATACCGTGGTCAGTGCATTAGGTAGTTTTCATGGAAGAACTCTTGCTGCACTCGCTGCTACTGGTCAGCCAGCCAAGCACGAGCCGTTTCAACCGATGCCGCAAGGGTTCAAGCATGTGGTGTTTGACGACATTGCAGCGCTCGACGCTGCGGTCGATTCTTCAGTTGCAGCAGTGTTGCTCGAGCCGGTGCAAGGTGAGGGTGGCGTCATTCCTGCATCGCAGGAGTACATGAAGTTCGCTCAAAAAATCTGTACCGAGCGCGGTGTTTTGTTGATGATCGACGAAGTGCAAACCGGCTACGGAAGAACCGGCTCTTGGTTCGGGTTTGAGCACTATGGAATTTCTCCAGATGTGGTGATCATGGCCAAGGCCATGGGCAATGGAATGCCAATTGGTGGAATCTGGGCGAAAAAGGAAGTTGCATCGGTATTCAAGCCTGGCGATCATGGCAGCACGTTCAGCGGCACCGCGATTGCTACATCTGCGGCGCGAGCGACCATCAAGGAAATGCAACGATTGAACGCGCCGAAGTTGGCAGTTGACAAGGGAGCATTACTTACCTCGCTCATGCAGGCGCTTCCTCAGGTTGTGTCTGTGCGTGGCCGTGGATTGTTGCTTGGTGTCGAACTGACACAGGGCATCGATGCCAAGGATGTTCAATTGCAATTACTAAAAAACGGATTGGTGACCAATGCGGTAACGGCAACTGCGCTGCGTCTTGCGCCACCGCTCACGGTCTCCGAAGAAGAAATTCAAGAAGCTGCGGGCATCATTGCCGCAGTACTGAAAGGTTTCCAGTCATGACGCATCGCAATTTCCTGCACGCATACGACCTCTCTTCAACTGAACTCCTCAACGTGCTTGCACTTGCTCAGGCTCCAATCGCCAAACTTGGCCGTCCGCTTGAGGGCAAGGGTGTAGCTCTCATCTTTGAAAAGCCTTCCAATCGCACTCGACACAGCATGGAAATGGCTGTTGTTCAACTGGGTGGACACCCCGTGTACACACGTGGCGAAGAAGTGGGTATGGACGTTCGCGAATCAGTTGAAGACATCACACATGTGATGTCTGGTTACCACGCCATGTTGTGCGCCAGAGTGTTTGATCACAGTGTGTTGCATCGAATGGCAGCAGTGTCATCGGTTCCTGTAGTCAACATGCTGAGCGATTTTGCGCATCCGTTGCAAGCAGTTGCGGACGTGCTGACCATGCAACAGAATCTTGGCGAACTCAATGGCAAAACAGTGACGTACGTGGGTGACTTCAACAATGTTGCTCGTTCATTGTGTGAGGCATCTGCAATGCTCGGCATGCACATTCGTCTTGGTTGCCCAGAAGGGTATGACGCACAGGACAATGAGTTGCTTGGGCTCACCGAACTTGGTGCTGCATCTGTTGAGCAGTATCGCGATATTGCTATTGCAGTGACTGGTGCTCATGCCGTGCACACCGACACCTGGACGTCGATGGGGCAGGAGAGTGAATCGGCCGAACGCGAAGCAGCGTTCGCTGGGTTTGAAGTAACGAATGAAATCATGTCGCATGCAGACCCGAGTGCAATATTCATGCATTGTCTACCGGCGCATCGCGAACAAGAGGTTTCACCGTCGGTTATCGATGGGCCGCAAAGCAAGATCTATCAGCAAGCACACAACCGAATGCACGCAGCACGCGGAGTGCTCGGCTTTCTCATGGGAGTACAAAAATGACCACAAAAGTTCAGCGCCAGGGTGCAGTTGCGCAATTGATTGCAGATCATGATGTCACGAGCCACACGCAATTGGTGTCGTTACTAAAAAAGTCCGGCATTGTTGCAACACAGGCCACGGTGTCGCGCGACTTGGAAGAAATTGGCGCGGTCAAAGTTCGCACCTCACACGGTGAGACCGCATACGCCATTCCAGAGTTTGAACCCGATCGCATAGCACCGCTTGAACAACTCCGTCGCGTACTCGCCGAATGGGTTGCAGACATCCAAATCAGTGAACCCATTGTCATTATTCGCACGCCACCGGGTTGTGCACATGTTGTCGCTTCGGCGCTTGATCGTTCACGAATTGAAGGACTTGCGGGCACCGTTGCCGGTGACGACACCATGTTCTGTGTAGCGAATCAAAATTATGGAGCGAAGAAGCTCGCTGCACATCTTGGCAAGCTCGCAGGCTTGCAGAAAACAAAAGGTTCGAAATGAGCGACAATCAATCACAGCCATTGTGGCACGGCAGGTTTAGTAGTGGTCCTGCAGAAGAACTGTTGGCATTCACCGAGAGCTTGTCGTTTGACAAGCGTTTGTGGAAAGACGACATCGCTGGTTCGCTCGCGCATGTGAAAGGCCTAGGCCACGCTGGAATATTGCCGCTTGCCGAAGTCGCACTAATTGAAACTGCATTGCATCAAGTGGCCTCCGAGTTTCTTGATGGAACATTTCAATTCGTTGATGGCGAAGAAGACATCCACACATCTATCGAACGCCGGGTCACGCAAATTGCCGGCCCAGTAGGTGGCAAGGTGCACACTGGGCGAAGCCGTAACGATCAATGTGTCACTGCGCTGCGACTATGGACCAAGCGCGAGCTTGCGGCCCTTGCAGAGCGTCTCATCGCTCTTTGCGAGGTGCTCACGCAACGTGCCGACGTCGCAGGTTGGGGTACAGACGGCGTGTATCTGCCCGGTTACACGCATGTGCAACGTGCTCAGCCAGTGCTGCTTGCTCATCACCTGATGGCTCACGCATGGGCGTTCACTCGTGACATTGATCGACTCATCAGCACAATCAAACGTGCCGATGTTTCACCGCTGGGTGCAGGCGCACTTGCGGGGTCATCCCTTCCGCTTGACCCCGATTTCACAGCGCGCGAAATGGGTTTCGCAGATCGTTTTGCGAATTCACTCGATGCAGTGTCGGATCGCGACTTCGTTGCCGAGGCGTTGTTTGATCTTGCACTCATCGGAACGCATCTGTCGCGCATTGGCGAAGAGTGGGTGCTGTGGACGTCTGAAGAATTTGGGTTTGCCACACTCGATGATCGCTATGCCACGGGTTCATCCATGCTTCCACAAAAAAAGAACGCCGATATCGCAGAACTTGCGCGTGGTAAAGCCGGTCGCCTCATCGGCAATCTCACAGGACTGCTCACCACGTTGAAGGGCCTGCCACTTGCGTATAACCGCGATTTACAGGAAGATAAAGAGCCATTGTTTGATTCCTACGATCAGGTTTCACTTGCTGTTGGAGCGCTTACAGGGATGATTCAAACGGCAACGTTCAATGCAGATCGCATGCGTGCAGCAGCAGATGTTCAGTCGTTGTCAGCAACCGATTTGGCTGAGTATCTCGTGCGTAAGGGAACACCATTTCGCCAAGCGCATGCAATCGTCGGCGCACTGGTTCAAGAGGCGCTGTCAGGCTCGCAATCATTGCTCCAACTTGTCGCCACTTCACCAGAGTTCGACGCCGACGCACAACAACTCATTGGCCCTGGGGTAGGAGTGCAACTTCGCTCGTCTCCTGGTGCTGCAGGACCACTCGCAGCAGAGGACCAGCGAGCACGTTTTGCTTCAGCAATTGCGTCACTTCGCACATCGCTCGCGATCTAACATCTATCTATGGCTCAATTTGGTGACGTAGTTCAAGAGTTCGCATCGCGCGGGCTCATTCACGACTCCACCGATCGAGCCGAACTCACGAAGCGCAGCACGTCGTCGCAGATGTCTGCGTATGTGGGTTTCGACCCAACTTCAGACTCGTTGCACGTAGGCAACTTGCTTGGCCAAATAAGTTTGCGTCGATTTCAAATGCTGGGTCATAAACCTGTGGTGCTTGCCGGTGGAGCAACCGGAATGGTGGGCGATCCATCGGGTCGCAGTGAAGAACGCAATTTGCTCGATGCCGAGACGCTGGCGCACAACGTGTCGTGCATTAAGGGTCAGCTTGAACGCATTCTTGATTTCGATTCTGGAACGAATAAGGCAGTGTTGGTCGATAACGCAACGTGGACAAAAGATGTACCTGTGCTCGACTTCTTGCGTGAT
>Ga0082207_1000302_pt1 | contig 28936 bp, 22 predicted proteins | sample LakMenEpi10Aug09_FD_71540 | JGI IMG/M metagenome (GOLD analysis project Ga0082207, IMG submission 71540)
CCCAGCGTCAGCGGCTTCTACCTGTCCCACCCCGAAGCGCGCTACTTCAATGTCGGCAAGATCGGTGCAGACCAGCTCGAGGACTGGGCCCGCCGACAGGGCCTTAGCCTGGACGAGGCGCGCCGCGCGCTCGCACCCCTGATCGATTGAGCCCGCCGCTAGGTGGGCCCGCGCGGCATGAGACCACGCCGCATCTGAAGGGCCTCGGCCAGGTGCGGCACCTCGACTTCTTGCACCTGCGCCAGGTCGGCCACCGTGCGGGCCACCCGAAGCACCCGGTGCAGCCCGCGACCACTCAGCCCCAGCCGTTCGGCCGCCCGCTGCAGGAAGGCCTGTGAGGCCCCCTTGAGCGGGGCGTGCTCAACCAGGGCGGCCGAACCCAACTCGCCGTTGCGGCAGCCCTGGCGCTGCAGTTGTAGGGTGCGCGCCTGGGCCACGCGCTTGGCCACCGTCAGACTGTCCTCGCCATCGGGTGGGCGCAGCAGGTCGGCCGGCGCCCCGGCGGGGACTTCGAGCTGCAGGTCCAGTCGGTCCAAGAGGGGCCCGGAAAGGCGGCCTTGATAGCGTTGCACCGCGTCGGGTGTGCATCGACAGGCGGGTGCCCCGGGCAAACGGGTGCCCAGCCATCCACAGGGGCAGGGATTCATCGCCGCCACCAACAACACCCTCGCGGGAAAGCGCGCCTGCCGTGCCGCACGCGAGACCACCACGTGGCCGGTTTCCAGCGGCTCGCGCAATGCCTCGAGCGTGCGCCGTGGGAATTCGGCCAGTTCATCCAGAAAGAGGATGCCCTGGTCGGCCAGGGAGATTTCGCCGGGCTGGGGCGGCTGACCGCCGCCCACCAGGGCCGCCATGGTGCAGCTGTGGTGGGGCGCACGCCATGGGGGGGAGCGCCATCCCTGCGGATCGGTCAATGCCGGGACCTTGGCCCCCGCCCGCGCGCCAGCGTGCCGTGGCCCAAGGCTGCGCAGGGCTGCGCATTCGAGCGCCTGCTCGGTCGTCAGGGGCGGCAGCAAGCCGGGCAAGCGTTGGGCCAGCATCGACTTGCCCGCGCCGGGTGGCCCCACCAGCAGCAGGCTGTGGTGGCCTGCTGCTGCCAGTTCGAGCGCCCGCTTGCCCTCTGCCTGCCCCCGGATGTCGCGCAGGCAAGCGCCCGCGTCGGCCTTGGCCTCTTCCCACGGAAATGGGGGTACCGCCAGGGGCAGGGGCACCGCTTGGGAGCTTGGCAGCAGGTGCTGCACCACCTCACGCAGATGATGGGCCGGCCGCACGGCCACACCCGCCACCAGGGCCGCCTCGGCTGCATTGGCCGCAGGCAACACCAGGCAGCGCGGCGCATGCCCGGTGGCTTGTGCACTGCGCCGCAGTCCCATGGCCAGTGCCAGCGATCCTTGCACCGGCCGCAGTTCCCCGGCCAGCGACAGTTCCCCTGCGAACTCGTGGGACTCCAGCGCCGCGGGGTCCAGGATGCCCTGGGCGGCCAGGATGCCCAGGGCGATGGGCAGGTCGAAGCGGGAGGAGGCCTTGGGCAGGTCGGCCGGGGCCAATGAGACCGTGATCCGCTGGTTGGCCGGGTAGTCCCAGCCGCTGTGGGCCAGGGCTGAGCGTACGCGTTCGCGCGCCTCACGCACCTCGGTGTCGGCCAGGCCCACCAGCGTCATGCTGGGCAGGCCGTTGGCCAGGTGCACCTCTACCTGAACCGGTTCAGCCTGCCAACCTTCCAGGGTGCGTGTGTGCACCACAGCCAATCCCATGATCCTGGCTCCCTCCGCCCGGGCGCCGACGCAAGCCCCTTTGGCCTGCCTGAGCGCCTGGGCCCATTCTGGAAAGCGCCCGCGGCAGGCGCATCGCCCGCAGGGGTCACCCCGGGGAGGGGGCAGGACGCGTCAAGACACCGCTTTGGTGCGAATTCCCACGGCGCGACGCCCCATCGCACCCCGTTGGCGCACCGTATTGGTGCGTTTTGGGTTTACAAGACCCGAAAACAGGGTCCGGCGCGTGGCATGGAAGTTGCCCTAACCCCGTGTTGTCACCCTTTGACCTTTTCCAGGAGCCCCCATGAACAAGACCATTCTGTCCTCCGCCCTGGCCGGCGCCTTGCTGGCCCTGGGCGCTGCCGCCCCCACGGGGGCCCAAGCCCAAACGGCCACCCCCGAGGCCAGCCCCCTGACGTTCAACGCCGCCGTGTTCTCCGAGTACCGCTACCGCGGCATCTCCCAAACGCGATTCCAGCCGGCCGTTCAGGCGGGTGCCGATTACGCTTTCCCCAGCGGCTTCTACCTGGGCGCTTGGGCTTCCACCATCAAGTGGATCAAGGACGCCAAGGGCGGCGCCGATGTGGAGATCGACCTTTATGGCGGTTACAAGGGCACCCTTGCCGAGGGCCTTGCCTATGACATCGGCGCCCTGCGCTACGTGTACCCCAGCAACGGCCTGAAGCCCAGCGCCGACACCCAGGAGGTCTACGGCGCCATCACCGCAGGGGCCTTCACGGTGAAGTACTCGCACGCCACGTCCAACCTGTTCGGCTTTGCCGACAGCGCGGGCAGCGGCTACCTGGACGTGACCGCAAGCTTCGACCTGGGCGGCGGCTACATGCTCGCCCCGCACGTGGGCCACCAGCGCGTGAGCGGCAAGGGCAACGGCATTTACTCCTACACCGATTACTCGCTGACCCTGAGCAAGGACTTCAGCGGCGTGGTGCCCAGCATCACCCTGATCGGCACCGATGCACAGGCGGGCTCCTATGTGGCGCCCAACGGCAAGCAACTGGGCCGCAGCGGCGTGGTCGTGGGCCTGAAGTACAACTTCTGACGCCAGTCGTCATCAAGGAGACGTTTCATGAAGATGGTGACCGCCATCGTCAAGCCCTTCAAGCTTGACGAAGTCCGGGAAGCGCTCAGCGCCCTGGGCGTTCAAGGTTTGACCGTGACCGAAGTCAAGGGCTTCGGTCGGCAAAAGGGCCACACCGAGCTGTATCGCGGCGCGGAGTATGTGGTGGACTTTCTGCCCAAGGTGAAAGTGGAGGCCGCCGTGGACGACGCCATCGTCGACCGCGTGATCGAGGCCATTGAAAGCGCTGCCCGCACCGGCAAGATCGGTGACGGCAAGATCTTCGTGTCCCCGCTGGAGCAGGTGCTGCGCATCCGCACGGGCGAAACCGGAAAGGATGCACTGTGATGAAGAAGTTTTTTGCCACCATGGCCCTGGCGCTGGCCGCCGTGGGCATTCTGGGTCTGGCCGCCGCGCCCGACCTCAGCTGGGCGCAGGCGGCTGCGCCGGCTGCTGCTGCGGCGGCGCCGGCCACGGCAGATGCCGCTGCCGCTGCACCCGCTGCTGCCCAGGCCGCGGATACCGCTGCCGCTGCAGCGCCCCTGCCTGTGCCCAACAAGGGCGACACCGCCTTCATGACGGTGTCCACCGCCCTGGTGATCCTCATGACCATCCCCGGCCTGGCCCTGTTCTACGGCGGCTTGGTGCGCAGCAAGAACATGCTGTCGGTGCTGATGCAGGTCTTCGTCATCTTCGCGCTGATCTCGGTTCTGTGGGTGATCTACGGCTACTCCGCGGCCTTCACCGCGGGCAATCCGTTCATCGGCACGCTGGACAAGCTGTTCCTCAAGGGCGTAACGCCCGAGAGCGTGGCGGCCACCTTCAGCAAAGGCGTGTACCTGCCCGAGCTCACCTTCGTGGCCTTCCAGGGCACCTTCGCCGCCATCACCACGGCGCTGATCGTCGGCGCCTTTGCCGAGCGCATCAAGTTCTCGGCGGTGATTCTGTTCTCGGTGCTGTGGTTCACCTTCAGCTACCTGCCCATTGCGCACATGGTCTGGTACTGGGACGGTCCGGACGCCATCACCTCTGAAGAAACGCTGGCCACCGTCTCCGCCAACGCCGGCTTCCTGTGGGCCAAGGGCGCACTGGACTTCGCAGGCGGCACCGTGGTGCACATCAACGCGGCTGTGGCCGGCTTGGTGGGCGCGTACATGGTCGGCAAGCGCGTGGGCTACGGCCGTGAAGCCATGGCTCCGCACAGCCTGACGCTGACGATGGTGGGTGCCTCCATGCTGTGGGTGGGCTGGTTCGGCTTCAACGCCGGATCCAACCTCGAAGCCAACGGCGTGGCAGCGCTGGCCTTCATCAACACCATCGTGGCCACGGCCGCTGCAACGTTGGCCTGGTGTGCTGGTGAAGCGATGCTCAAGGGCAAGGCCTCGATGCTGGGTGCAGCGTCGGGTGCGGTGTCGGGCCTGGTGGCCATCACCCCGGCCTGCGGCTTCGTGGGTGTGGGCGGCGCGCTGGTCATCGGCCTGCTGTCGGGCTTCGTGTGCCTGTGGGGCGTGAACGGCCTGAAGAAGATGCTGGGCGCGGATGACAGCCTGGACGTGTTCGGCGTACACGGCGTCGGCGGCATCCTGGGCGCCATCCTCACCGGCGTGTTCGCTTCGCCCAGCCTCGGCGGCACCGGCATCTGCAACTACGTCACCAACGCCTGCGGCGAGTGGGGTGGCACGGGTGCCCAGGTCTGGGTGCAGACTCAGGGTGTGATCGCCACCATCGTGTGGTCGGGCATCGTGGCCCTGGTGATGTTCAAGATCGTGGACATGGTCATTGGCCTGCGCGTGACCGAAGAAGAAGAGCGCGAAGGTCTGGACATTTCCTCGCACGGCGAGACGGCGTACAACCGCTGATCCTGTGCACAGCCCTCGCCGCCAACGGCGGGGGCGTTCGTAACGATTGTTCTCCTCGGTAAGCGAGTTGGGGCCTTCCGGCAACGGAAGGCCCTTTTTTTGGTGCCGTGCTCGAAGGGCGCGAGGCCCTTAGCCTTCAGTCCGCCGAGATCTTGCGCGTGCGGATGATGTTGCCCCAGTAGTCGGTTTCGCGGTTGACCAAGGCGGCCAAGCCGGCGGGGTCGCTATAGCGGATCTCCACGCCGAACTTGTCGGCCGCTGCCTTCGCCTCAGGCGTGGCCAGGGCCTTTTTCGTGGCGTCGGCCAGTTGCGCCAGCACCGGCGCGGGCGTACCCGCCGGTGCGAACAGCGCCACCCAGGCCTCCAGTTCGAAGCCGGGCATCCCGGCCTCGGCCACCGTGGGCACATTGGGCAGACCCGGGTGGCGGGTCTTGCCTGTGACCGCATAGGCCTTCAGCTTGCCCGCCTGCACATGCTGCATCACCGAGGGCGGCGTGGTGATGAACACCTGCACCTGCCCGCTGAGCACGTCGGCAATGGCTGCGCCCGAGCCCTTGTAGGGCACGTGGACCATGTCGGTGCCGGTGGCCTGCTCGAACAGGGCCGTGCCCACATGGGCCAGCGAGCCATTGCCTTGAGAGGCGTAGTTCAGCTTGCCGGGGTTGGCCTTGAGAAAGGTGATGAAGTCCTTGAGCGTGTTCGCCGGTACCGTGGGGTGCGCGGCAATCACGTTGGTGGCCGCGGTCAGTTGTGCAATGGGCGCGAAGTCCTTTTGCGCCCAGGGCAGCTTGGCGAACATGGCCGGGTTGCCCACGTGGTTGGCCGAATAGGAGATCAAGAGGGTGTGCCCGTCCTTGGGCGCGGTGGCCACGGCCTGCATGCCGATGTTGCCGCTGGCCCCCGGTTTGTTCTCGATCACCACGCTGCCCCCCAGGGCCTTGGCCAGTTGGTCGCCCAGCAGCCGCGCCGACGCATCGACCACGCCACCGGGTGAATAGGGCACGATCAGCGTGATGGGCTTGCTCGGGTAGGCCTGTGCCCAGGCGGCGGGCGACAGACCGGCGCAGGCAGCAGCGGCGGTGGCGGTGGCGGTGGCGATCAGGGTGCGTCGGGTGTTCACAGCGGGTTCTCCGGGTGTTGGTGTCGGCCTTGCGGAGTATGGCGCCACGGCCAAAGTCGAGTGGGCAACCGGTTCAAGTTGCGATTTCAGCGAAGCCAGCTTGCCGCTTGCAAAGCGTCGACTCACCCCATCTCCCTAAAATGGCGCCTCAGATCCAAGGAAACCCATGGTCCCCCACCTCATCACGGCCCTGACCGGTCCCATCAACGAACTCGAGCAGCGCATCCTGGAGTCGATGCCGGCCATCGAGCGCTGGTTCCGGTTGGAATGGATGGAACATACCCCGCCCTTTTACACCTCGGTGGATGTGCGCAACGCCGGCTTCAAGCTGGCCCCGGTGGACACCAACCTCTTCCCGGGCGGCTGGAACAACCTGACCGAAGAAATGCTGCCCCTGGCGGTGCAGGCGGCCATGGCCGCCATCGAGAAGATCTGCCCCGAGGCCAAGAACCTGCTGCTGATCCCCGAGCGCCACACCCGCAACACCTTCTACCTGACCAATGTCCAGCGGCTGATCCAAATCTTTACCCAGGCAGGACTGAACGTGCGCTTGGGTACGCTGGACGAGGCCATCAAGGAGCCCACCCGGCTTGAACTGCCCGACGGCAGCACGCTCACGCTCGAGCCCCTGATCCGCACCCGCCACCGCCTGGGTCTGAAGGATTTCGACCCCTGCACCATCCTGCTGAACAACGATCTGTCGGGGGGTATCCCGCCGGTGCTGGAAAACTTGCACGAGCAGTACCTGCTGCCCCCCTTGCATGCAGGCTGGGCCGTGCGCCGCAAGAGCAAGCACTTCCACAGCTACGAGGAAGTGGCCAAGAAGTTCGCCAAGCTCATGGGCATGGACCCCTGGCTGATCAATCCGATGTACGCCCAGTGCGGCCAGGTGAACTTCGCCGAGGGCACGGGCATCGACTGCATCCAGGGCCAGGTGGACGCGCTGATCACCAAGGTGCGCCGCAAGTACAAGGAGTACGGCATCCAGGAGAAGCCCTTCGTGGTGGTCAAGGCAGATGCCGGCACCTATGGCATGGGCATCATGACGGTACGCGATGCCGCTGAGCTCAACGAGATCGGCCGCCGCACCAAGAACAAGATGAGCGTGATCAAGGAAGGCCAACCGGTGTCCGAGGTCATCATCCAGGAAGGTGTGCTGACCAATGAACGCGTGAACGATGCGGTGGCCGAACCCGTGGTCTACATGTTGGACCGCTATGTGGTCGGAGGCTTCTACCGGGTGCACGCCGAACGTGGCGTCGACGAGAACCTCAACGCCCCCGGCGCCGCCTTCGTGCCCCTGGCCTTCGCCGAGCCCAATCACCTGCCGCGCCCCGGTACCAAACCCGGCGTGTCGGCGCCCAACCGCTTCTACATGTACGGCGTGATCGCTCGGTTGGCGATGCTGGCGGCCAGCTACGAGCTCGAGGCCACCGACCCACAGGCCGAGGTCTACGACTGAGGCGCGTGACCGGCTCCGGCCGGGGTTGGCTGCAGCGCGGCCCCTGTCTTCAAGCCCCTTGATGCCTTACAGTTCAGCCCACCATCGGATGGATGTTGCGCTGCAACAATTATTGTGCACAATGCGCCCTGAGCCTCCGAAGGCCCGCCCCAGCGGACCGCCTTCCTCGTGAACCCCTCCTCCACCGCCAACCGATCCCCCACTGTCCAGGCCACCTTGGCCCTGGCGGCCTTGGGCGTGGTCTATGGCGATATCGGCACCAGCCCGCTGTATGCGCTGAAGGAAGTCTTCCACGGCGGCCACGTGGCGCTGACACCCGACAACATCCTGGGTGTGCTGTCCCTGCTGTTCTGGACGATGACCATCGTGGTCAGCGTCAAGTACGTGCTGCTGATCCTGCGTGCGGACAACAACGGCGAAGGCGGCCTGATCGCCATGCTGGCCCTGGCCACGAGCGCGGTCAAGGACCAGCCGAGGCTGCGCAATGTGCTGATGATGGTCGGGCTCTTCGGCACGGCCATCTTCTTCGGCGACGCGGTGATCACCCCGGCGATGACGGTGCTGTCGGCTGTAGAGGGTATCGATGTCTACGCACCCCAGTACCACGACCTCATCGTGCCGATCTCGCTGGTGGTGCTGGCCGGGTTGTTTGCGGTGCAGCGCTTCGGCACCGCGCTGGTGGGTCGCGCTTTCGGGCCACTGATGCTGCTGTGGTTCACCTCCCTGGCCCTGCTGGGCATTCCCTCCATCGCCTCCAATCCGGCTGTGTTGGCGGCACTCAACCCGGCGTACGCCCTAAGCTTCGGCCTGGACAACGGTTGGATCGCCTTCGTCGCCTTGGGTGCGGTGGTGCTGGTCGTGACGGGCGGCGAAGCCCTGTACGCCGACCTGGGCCACTTCGGCAAGCGCCCCATCCGCATCGCTTGGTACGGCGCGGTCATGCCCGCCTTGGTGCTGAACTATTTCGGGCAGGGGGCGCTGCTGCTGCGCGACCCCACGGCCATCAAGAACCCCTTCTTTCTCATTGCTCCCGAGTGGGCAGAGATACCGCTGTTCGTGCTGGCCACGCTCGCGGCCATCGTGGCCTCCCAGGCCCTGATCACCGCGGCCTTCTCGGTCACCAAGCAGGCCATCCAGTTGGGCATCTTGCCGCGCATGCGCATCCTGCACACCTCGGTGCGCGACACCGGTCAGATCTACGTGCCTTTCATCAATTGGATGCTGTTCGCCTTCGTGGTGGTGGCCGTGTCCTTCTTCGGCTCGTCGAGCAAACTGGCCGGTGCCTATGGCGTGGCCGTCACCATCGACATGACCATCACCACGGTGATGACCTTCTTCGTCATCCGCTACGGCTGGAAGTACCCGCTGCCGCTGTGCATTCTGGCCACCATCTTCTTCTTCATCATCGATGTGGCCTTCCTGGCCTCCAACCTGCTCAAGCTATTGGCCGGCGGTTGGTTCCCATTGGCCATCGGTGTGGCCATGTTCACCCTGATGCTCACCTGGCGCCAGGGGTCGGCCCTGCTGCGCGAACGTCTGCGGGACGAGGCCATCCCGCTGCAGGACTTCCTGGACGCCGTCTTCGTGCACCCGCCCACCCGCGTGAGCGGCACGGCCGTGTTCATGACGCCCGACCCCGGCCTTACGCCCACGGCCATGATGCACAACCTCAAGCACAACAAGGTGCTGCACGAGCGCAACCTGTTCGTGACGGTGCGCCACCACGATGTGCCTTGGGTTGGCTTCAACCAGCGTCTGGAGGTGCAGCCGCTGGGCCACGACTGCTGGGCGGTCACCTTGAACTTCGGCTTCAAGAACGAACCCGATGTGCCCCAGGCGCTATCGCTGCTGAAGACGCACGGCGTGGTGCTGGAGGACATGGACACCAGCTATTTCCTCAGCCGCGACATTGTCATCCCCACGCTGGGCCAAGGCATGTCCATGTGGCGGGAGAAGCTCTTCGCCAGCATGCACCGCAACGCCGCGGCTGCGGCCGATTTCCTGAGGCTGCCGACCAACCGCGTGGTCGAGCTGGGGTCCAAGGTCGAGATCTGACCGGTCTGCGTGCTGCCGGCGCCGGCAGCGAAAGCGCCTTTGTGCAACAGTTGCCCCTGCAACCGGAGCACCCATGAAGCTGTTGTTCATCGCCGACCCGCTGGAGTCCTTCAAGATCGCCAAGGACAGCACCTACGCCATGATGCGCGAGGCGCAGCGCCGTGGCCACACGCTGATGGCCTGTGAGCCCAAAGACGTTCGTTGGGTGCGCGGCGAGAAAGTCACCGCCTTCGTGCGCGACGTTGCCGTGCTCGACACGCCGGTGGACCCCTACGAATGGTTCACAGCCGCACAGGCTGCGCCCGACGAGCGTCCCCAGGTGCTGGCCGAGGTGGACGCGGTGCTCATGCGCAAGGACCCGCCCTTCGACAGCGAGTACTTCTATGCCACCCACCTGCTGAGCCAGGCTGAACGCGAGGGCGCGCGTGTCTTCAACAGCCCGCAGGCGCTGCGCGACCACCCCGAAAAACTTGCCATCCTCGAGTTCCCCGAGTTCATCGCACCCACCCTGGTCACGCGCGACGCCGCCGATATTCGCCGTTTCCATGCCGAGCACGGCGACATCATCCTCAAGCCGCTGGACGGCATGGGGGGAATGGGCATCTTTCGCGTGCGCGAGGATGGACTGAACCTGGGCAGCATCACCGAGACCCTCAACCGTCACGGCGCACAGACGGTGATGGTGCAGCGCTACCTGCCGGCCATTGCGGAGGGCGACAAGCGCGTGCTGGTGATCGGCGGCCAGCCCGTTCCCTACAGCCTGGCCCGTATTCCGCAGGGCAACGAGGTTCGCGGCAACCTGGCCGCCGGGGGCCGTGGCGAGGCCCGCGAGCTCAGTACCCGCGACCGCGAGATTGCGCAGGCGCTCGGCCCGGTCTTGGCCGCGCGTGGCCTGTTGTTGGTGGGACTGGATGTGATCGGCGACCGTCTCACGGAAATCAACGTCACCAGCCCCACTTGCTTTGCCGAGATCACGGACCAGACCGGCTTCGATGTGGCGGCCTGCTTCATCGACGCGCTGGAGGTGGCGGTGGTGACCCGGCGCGCCAACGCGACGCCCTTGTTCAAGCCAGGCCCGTCCACGCCCCCGAGCCAGTCGCCGGCGCGGCCGTGATGCTGCGAAGGATTCTGCGGTTCGCCTCGATCCGCCGTGCCGGCGCGCGTGCGCTCCAGGCCTTGTTGGCCTGTGTCGCCATGGCCACCGCGCCAGGCGCCTGGGCCCATGACACCTGGTTCGAACGACGCGCTTCTCCTCTGCCGCAGCGCCCGGTGATGGCGCTGGGCACGGGCAACCAGTTTCCCGTCTTCGACTCCCGCAACGAACTGCACACCCTGGTGCGCAGCGGGTGCCAGGCCGATGCCGCCGCCTTGGGGCCCTTGGTCCTGGCCGAGCCGCAGGCCGCGGATCTCATGGTCTCCACACCCCAGGACCTGCCGCGCGCGTCGCGGGTGAGTTGCTGGGCGCAGCTTGAGCCCTTTGAGCTTGAGTTGGCCGATGAACTGGTGGAGCTTTACTTCAGGGAAGCGATGCCACCGGCCGCTGTGCGCCAGGCTTGGGCCGCCCAAAAGGCGCGCGGACAGCCTTGGCGCGAGCGTTATGTGAAGCACGCCCGGATCGAATGGTTTACCGATGCCCAGGCGGCCGCCTCACCACCCCAGCCCTCGGGCATGGGCATGGACGCGCTCATGCTGCAACCGCAGAAAGCGCCGAGCGTGGGCGATGAACTCGAGTTCCTGGTGCTCAAGGACGGCAAGCCCCTGCCCCAGTTCCCGGTGGAGTTCAGGCTGCACACGTCTCGTTCGGGCCTGTGGCGGCGTACCGACGAGCGTGGCCGGGTACGCCTGAAGGCGCCCTCGGCCGGGCGCTGGCTGCTGCGCGGGATCGAGATCACGCCGCCGGTGCCCGGTCTGGCCGAACCGGTCTGGCAGGGCCTGTTCATCACCCTGGCCTTCGACGTGTCGGTGCCTGCGCGGCCTTAAGTCCCCGGGGGTGCGCCCGGGGGTGCGCCCAGCGCCGACAATGCCGGTATGGCCCTCATGACCCTCTCCCGCCTGCACCTGGCCTTCGGCCATGTGCCCCTGCTCGACGGCGCCGCGTTTGCGCTGGAGTCGACCGAATGCGTGGCGCTCATCGGCCGTAACGGTGCGGGCAAGTCGTCCCTGCTCAAGATCTTGGCGGGCCTGGATGCGCCCGATGACGGGGACATCCAAGTCCAGCAGGGGCTGCGGCGCGTGTACGTCGCTCAGGAGCCCGAGTTCCCCGAGAACTGCAGCGTGTTCGAGGCCGTGGGCCTGGGCCTGGGTGAGGTACTGAGCCTTCGCCGGCAATACGATGCGCTGCTGCAGGGCCATCCAGGCGAGGGCTCGGCGCTTGCGCAGGCCGACTTCAACCACACCTTGGATCAACTGCACCATCGCATCGAGGCTTTGGACGGATGGGCCTGGGAAGCCCGCGTGCAGGAAGCCCTGCAGCGCCTGCATCTCCAGGCCGATGCCTCGGTGGCCAGGCTGTCCGGCGGTACCCGCAAGCGGGTGGCCCTGGCACAGGCCTTGGTGTCCAAGCCCGATGTGCTCCTGCTCGACGAGCCCACCAACCACCTCGATCTGGACGCCATCGAGTGGTTGCAGGACCTGCTGAAGGATTGGCGTGGCGCGCTGGTCTTCATCTCCCACGACCGCGCCTTCATCGACGCCGTGGCCAGCCGCATCGTCGAGCTCGACCGCGGCGTGCTGCGCAGCTACCCCGGTGCGTACTCGGCCTTTGAACAGGCACGCGAGCGGGAACTGGATGCCCAGGCCCTGGCCAACGCCCGCGCCGACAAACTGCTGGCGCAGGAAGAGGTGTGGATCCGAAAAGGCGTGGAGGCGCGGCGTACCCGCAGCGTGTCCCGCGTGGCGCGGCTGCAGGCCCTGCGGCAGCAGCGTGCGCAGCGCCGTGAGCAGCTCGGGCAGGTCAGGCTGGAGCTCGACTCGGGTGCGCCCAGCGGCAAGATCGTGGCCGAACTTCAGGACGTCAGCCTGCGCCATGGCCCGGACCAAGCCTGGTTGGTCAGGCGCTTTTCTTCCACCATCCTGCGCGGCGACAAGGTGGGCCTGATCGGCCCCAACGGGGCGGGCAAGACCAGCCTCCTGCGGCTCATCTTGGGGCAGGCCGAACCCACCGAGGGCCGCATTCGGCGCGGCACGCAGCTGCAGGTGGCCTACTTCGACCAGATGCGCGCCGGGCTGGACCTGGACGCCACCCTGGCCGACACCATCAGCCCAGGCAGCGAGTGGATCGAGATCAACGGCACCCGCAAGCATGTCATGGGCTACCTGGGCGACTTCTTGTTCGCACCCGAACGCGCCAACAGCCCGGTGCGCACCTTGTCCGGTGGCGAGCGCAACCGCTTGCTGCTGGCTCGGTTGTTCGCCCTGCCCGCCAATGTGCTGGTGCTGGACGAACCCACCAACGACCTGGACATTGACACGCTGGAGTTGCTCGAGGAGTTGCTGCAGCAGTACCGGGGCACGGTGTTTCTCGTGAGCCACGACCGGCGCTTCGTCGACGCCGTGGTGACCAGCACCATCGCCTGGGAAGGCGACCCCGCACAGGGCGGTCAGCCCGGCCTGTGGCGCGAGTACGAGGGCGGCATCGAAGACTGGATCCTGCAGCGCGACCGCGCGCGCGCCGTTCAGGCGGCCTCATCGGCGGCTGCATCGGCAGCCGTGTCGGCTGGCCCGCCACCAGGCCGATCCGTTGTGGCCGCGCCCATGGCCTCACCCGCCGGTTCATCCTCCGCTTCACCCCCACCGGTTCGGCGCAAGCTCGGCTACAAGGAGCAGCGTGAACTCGAGGCCCTGCCCGGCCTGATCGACCAACTCGAAACCGAACAGCGCAGCATCGCCGACCTGCTGGCCGACGGTAGCCTGTTCAGCACCGACCGGGCCCGCGCCACTGCGCTCAGCGAACGCAGTGCGGCCATCGAGGATGAGCTGATGAAGGCCCTGGAGCGTTGGGAGGAGTTGGGTTCGCGCTGAGCCTGCCCGCGCCACACCCGCCGCGTTGTGTCGCGGCTCTTCAGGCCCTGGCCAGTGCCAGCACCTGCCTCAAGGCCGCCTCCACCGTGGCCTGCCGAACGGCTGCACGGTCACCCTGGAGTTGCAACAGCTGGGTGCCGCATGTTTCGTTTGCACCGCTTGTTCCGTTTTTTTCACTTGTCCCGATGGGGGCCCGCACCGCCCAACCCAACCACACTGTGCCCACCGGCTTGCCCGGCACCGCCCCACCGGGGCCGGCGATGCCGGTGACCGCCACGGCAATTTGGGCATGCGAGCGGCGAAGTGCGCCCTCGGCCATGGCCTGCGCCACGGTAGCGCTCACCGCGCCCTCGCGTGCGATGGCCTCGGCGGGCACGCCCAGCAATTCCGTCTTGGCTTCGTTGCTGTAGGTCACGAAGCCGCGGTCGAACCAGGCGCTCGAGCCCGCCAGGTCGGTGCAGCGTGCGGCAATCAGGCCACCGGTGCAGCTCTCGGCGGTGGCCATGACCCAAGCGCGCGCACTCAGGGCCTTGGCCACCTGGGCCACCAGTTCATCGGTGCTTCTGTCCTGCATCACCGTCCCCTTGCCACCTCAAACCCCATCAGAACCACCACAGGGCCCACAGCAGCACCACGCAGAACGCCGCCACCAGGTCATCGAACAGGATGCCCCAGCCCTGCAGCCAACCGATGGGTGTGGCCGATCGAGGTTTGAACAGCTGGTCGGCCCAGTTCACTGGCGGGGGCTTGACCGCGTCGAAGAAGCGGAACATCGCGAAGGCTGCGGCCTGCTCCCACCCGGTAGAGGGTTGGATCATCAGCAGCACGATCCAGAAGGCCACGATCTCATCCCACACGATGCAAGAGGGGTCCGACAAGGCCAATTCACGCGCCGTGCGGGTGCAGGCCCAGACCCCCAAGCCTATGCCGGCGGCGATCAGCAGCATCCACTGCACGTCGTCCAGGAAGGGCTCCAAGACCAGGAAGCTGACCCATGACCACAGCGTGCCCACCGTGCCTGGCGCCAGGGGCGACAGGCCGCTGCCCATCCCCAGGGCGATCCAGCGCGCAGGGTGGCCCAACATGAAGCCTGCTGTCGGGCGCCGACCGCCAGCCACAGCGCTGGGTTGCGAGGTGTCGCTCAAGTCGGGCCTCCAGCCTTCTCGTCCGAGGCCCCCGGCCGCTGCCCATCGTCGCCACGACGGAAATGGTCGAAGCCTTGGGGCAGTGCGCTGGCGGGCCAAGCGCCCCGGTGGCCGGCTGGCCTGACCGCGTCGGCGGCCTCGTCGTCAAACACCAGAATCCCCTCGCCCTCCACCACGCGCCCGATCCGGCTCAGGCCCACGCCACAGTCCTGCGCGCGGCGCATCAGTTCGCTGCGGCACCCTGCCGGTGCACTGAGCAGCAGCTCATAGTCGTCACCGCCCGCCAGCAGGCACTCGCGCTGTAGGTCCTGGCCTTGTGCAGCCACCCAGGGGCTGCGCGGCAAGGCCGACCACCACAGCCTCGCACCCACGCCGCTGGCCTTGAGCACATGCCGCAGGTCGCCCACCAAGCCATCGCTGAGATCGATGGCCGCGTTGGCCAGGCCCCGCACGGCCAGTCCCAGGGCCACGCGCGGCTGAGGTTGCTCCATCCGAAGGCGAACCGCCTCGAACCCCTCTTGCGGCAGGCTTGCACGGCCCCTGAAGACCTCCAGGGCCAGCCGCGCGTCGCCGATGCCCTGGTCGCTTCCTGCCGGGTGGCTGACCCACAACTCGTCACCGGCTCGCGCAGCCGAGCGCAGCAGGGCTGCCCCCGCAGGCACCGTGCCCATCACCGTCACGGTGATACTCAGCGGGCCACCCGTGGTGTCCCCGCCGGCCAGCACGATGCCGTGCCCGTCGGCCAGGGCGAAGAAACCGCGGGCAAAGCCGCGCAGCCACGCCTCGTTGGCCTGAGGCAGGGTCAGGTTCAGCGTGCAGGCCTGGGGTTGCGCGCCGCAGGCCGCGAGATCGCTGAGGTTGACGGCCAAGGCCTTGTGCCCCAGACGGACAGGGTCGACCGTGGACAGGAAATGGCGGCCTTCGACCAAGGTGTCCGTGCTCACGGCCCACTGCTCGCCGGCTTGAACCTGCAGCAAGGCGCAGTCGTCTCCACCGCCCAATGCCACGCGGCCACGCTGGCCGTCCTGGGGCCGCCGCAGGATCCGCTCGATCAGTTCGAATTCACCCAGGGCCATCGCCACCGAGCTCCACCGACAACTGGGGGTTTGCGTTCATCAGGTTCACCAGTTCGACGGCCGACTTCACGTCCATCTTGTCGAACACGCGGGATCGGTGAACCTCGACCGTGCGCACCGAGATGTTCAGTTCATCGGCGATGAGCTTGTTGGGCAGGCCGGCCATCACCAGCCGCATCACCTCGCGCTCACGCTCGGTCAGCTCATTCAGCGACGTGCGCAGCTGCTGCGCCTCGCGCAGGGCCAGGAGGGCCTTTGCGCTGTGCGCCAGGGCCTGCTCGATGCGGTCCACCAGGGCGTTGTCCGAAAACGGCTTCTCCACGAAATCGAAGGCGCCGCGCTTGACCGCCGCCACGGCGGTGGGCACGTCACCATGCCCGGTGAGAAAGATCACCGGCAGGCGATCCAGCAGGTGGCGAGCAGCCAAACGTTCGAACAGCTCCGGGCCACTCATGCCGGGCATGCGCACATCCAACAGCAGGCACGAGGGGCTGCGTGGCCAATCGGCCACGTCTGCCGCTGCCGCCGGCAGATGGGCCTCGAAGGCCTCGGCACTCGTGAATCCTTCACTGAGCAGCCGCCGGCTGCGCAGCAGCCAAGCCAGTGCATCACGCACCACGTCTTCGTCATCGACCAGGTACACCATGGGCAGGCCCAGGCTGGTGATGGCGTTGGGGGCGATGTTCATCGGGTGCAAGCAAGGCGGAAGACGCGTGGCGAAGTATCACCCGCCCGCCCTGGGCACGGTGAAGCGAAAACAGCAGCCCGGGCGCGGCGTGCCAGGTTCGGGCACATCATGCTCCAGGGTTCCGCCATGCTGTTCCACTACCGTGCGGCACAGGCTCAGACCCAGGCCCATGCCATCGGCGCGGGTGGTGAAAAAGGGCGTGAACAGCCGTGCCGCCACGTCGGGCTCGATGCCCGGCCCACGGTCGTGCACCTCGAACTGCACCCGCGCGGGCTCCAGGCGGCTCACCCTCAACTGCAGTACCCGCTCGGGCAGCGGTGTGTCGGGCTCCATCGCCTGGATGCCGTTCCTCGTCAGGTTCAGCAGCACCTGCTCCAGCATGGTCCGATCCACCTGAACCTTCAGGCCGGGCGGGTCCTCATGCACCTCCACCCGCGTGCCGCTCTTGCGGGCCTGCAGGCGCACCAGGGGCAGCACGCCTTCGAGCAGCGCTCGCACGGCAATGGCCTCACGCTGCTGCTCACGCCGCCTGACGAAGTCGTGCACGCTCTTGATGACGCGACCGGCCCGCTCGGCCTGCTCGCCCATGCGCGTGACGGCCTCACGCAGCATGGAAAGGGTGTGTTCATCGGGGTCTCGCAGCAGGTTCTGACATCCGCTGGCGTAGCTGGCGATCGCAGCCAAGGGCTGGTTGAGTTCGTGGCTGAGCAGCGAGGCCATTTCACCCATGGTGGCCAAACGCGCCGTGGCCTGCAGGCGTTCCTGTTGTTGGCGCGACACCTCTTCGTTGCGCTGGCGTTCACTGACGTCCAGCACCGCGCTCATCCAACCGGTCTGCCGGCCCTCGCCGTCCACCAAGGGGGCTTCATAGATCATCACGGGGAAGCGCTCGCCGTTGGCGCGCATGAACACGGTCTCAAACCCCTGCAGTGTGGCCGGCAGGCCCTCGGCGGGCGTGGAGGCGAAATCCCCCGTGGCCGACGCGGCTGCCGCCCCGGCCATGGTGGATGCCTGGGCGGATGCCGGCGTCGATACCAGCCCCGGCGAGGGCAGGCGCCGTGTCGACTGTCGGCGGCTGTACTCCTCGACACGCTCGGGGGGCCAGTACGGCGGCAGCGCACCGTTGAGCCCCCCGCTGCCGATCAGTTGAGCGGCAGAAAATCCCACCATGCTGCAGAAGGCGGGGTTCACATACGTGATGCGGCCATCCAGGTCGCGCGCCCTCAGCCCCGTGTTGAGGGAATCCTCCATCGCCTTTCGAAAGGCCAGCGATTCGGCCAGCGCCTGTTCGGCTGCGCTGCGCCGGCGCATGTCGCGCAGCAACAGCCCCACCACCACCGCCAACGCGATGGACAGGCTCAACACCAGCGCGGTGGTCACATTGGGCAGCAGGCCAGGTCGCCCCAGGGTGTCGTTGACCTTCAGCTCCAGCGCCACGCCTGGCAAGTCCAAGGGGCGGCGCGCCACGTAGAGCCCAAGACCGCGCGCCGCGCCGTGGCGGGCCAAGCGCGCACCATCGGCTTCGATGAAGGTGATTTCGTACCGGTTGTCCTTGGGTGCCACCGCCTCAAGCAGGTAGACCAGCGGCAGCGTGGCCACCGAATAGCCCGACACCCGTCCAGCTTCCTGCTCGGGTAGGCACGCATCCACCACCTCCATACCCGCCCCGCCCGGCATGGGCACGAAGTAGGAACGGGAAAACTGAGGGCTCAGGGTGCTCAGGGCCGAGGCGCAGGCCTGGTCGCTGTCGATGCGAAGCAGCTCGCGCGACTTCAGGCCGAACAAGGGCTGGTCCAAGGGGCTGTCCACGGCACTCACCAGGCGTCCCTGCACATCGCGCCGCTCCAGGCGGGCCACCTCGGGCGTACTGGCCAACAAAGCCCGCGCGCGCTCTGTCCATTCGCTGGAAGGGGCCGACCATCGCAGGCCCTGGATCGGCTGCAGCCGCTGCATTGCCAAGCGTCGTACGTCCTGCGCGACCGATGCGGCCACGCCTTCGGCGCGTTCCATGGCACGGCTGTCCTCATAGCGCAGGGTCAGCGCCACCAGCAGTGTCTGCCCCACCACGAGCAAACCCACCAGGGTGCTCCACAACAGCCAGCGGCGCAGGCCGCCTGCGGGCACGGCCATTGCGCCCGGGCGGGGGTCGTGGTGGGCGCTGAGGTGCGCTTCGATGCGACCGGCGTCGTGCGGCTTGGGAGTCACCTTCCCAGTATGGTCCAGCTGCCCTCGACCCAAGATCCGCACAAACCGAAGGCCGCAGCCGCCCCGCAGGTGCACAATCCGGCGATGCCCGCGCACTGGCGGGCCCCCAGCAGGACCCGCCATGCCCACTCCAGAAGAAAAGCGCGCCGAGCTGCGCCGCGCGGCACTCGAATATCACGAGTTCCCGACCCCAGGAAAGGTGGCCATCGCCGCCACCAAGCAACTCGTCAACCAGCGCGATCTGGCCCTGGCCTATTCGCCCGGCGTGGCCGCGGCTTGCGAGGAAATCGTCGCCGACCCCGACAACGCCTTTCGCTACACCTCGCGCGGCAACCTGGTGGCCGTGATCACCAACGGCACCGCCGTGTTGGGCCTGGGTGATATCGGTCCTCTGGCGGCCAAGCCCGTGATGGAAGGCAAGGGCGTCCTGTTCAAGAAGTTCGCCGGCATCGATGTCTTTGACATCGAGGTCAATGAGAAGAACCTCGACAAGCTGGTGGACATCATCGCAGCGCTCGAGCCCACCTTCGGCGGCGTGAACCTCGAGGACATCAAGGCGCCCGATTGCTTCTATGTGGAGCGCCAGCTGCGCGAGCGCATGAAGATTCCTGTCTTCCACGACGACCAGCATGGCACCGCCATCGTCGTGGGCGCGGCCTTCCTCAACGGGCTGAAGGTCATCGGCAAGGACATCAAGAAGGTCAAGCTGGTGGTCTCGGGTGCCGGTGCAGCCGCCTTGGCCTGCCTGGGCCTGCTGGTCAAGCTGGGCCTGCCGCGCGAGAACATTTGGGTCACCGATCTGGCCGGCGTGGTCTACAAGGGCCGCACCGAACTGATGGATCCCGACAAGGCCGAGTTCGCGCAGGCCACGAACCTGCGCACCCTGGCCGAGGTGATCGAAGGCGCCGATGCCTTCCTGGGCCTGTCGGCCGGTGGGGTGCTCAAGCCCGAGATGGTGGCCAAGATGGCCGCCACGCCGCTGATCTTCGCCCTGGCCAATCCCACGCCGGAAATCATGCCCGACGAGGTCAAGGCCGTGCGCGATGACGCCATCATGGCGACTGGGCGCACCGACTACCCGAACCAGGTCAACAACGTCCTGTGCTTCCCCTACATCTTCCGCGGCGCGCTGGACAGCGGCGCCACCACCATCACGGTGGAGATGGAGATCGCCGCGGTTCATGCCATCGCCGAACTGGCACAGGCCGAGCAGAGTGAAGTGGTGGCCGCCGCCTACGCTGGCGCCACGCTGAGCTTCGGGCCCGAGTACCTCATCCCCAAGCCCTTCGACCCGCGGCTGATGATGAAGATTGCTCCGGCGGTGGCCAAGGCGGCAGCGGACTCCGGCGTTGCGCGCCGCCCGATCAAGGATTTCGACGCCTACCGCGAAAAGCTACAGGCCTTCGTGTACGCCTCCGGCACCATGATGAAGCCTATCTTCAATATCGCCAAGCGCGCCAAGAACAAGCGCGTGGCCTATGCCGAAGGCGAGGAAGAGCGCGTCTTGCGCGCCGCGCAGGTGGTGGTGGATGAAGGCCTGGCCCGCCCCACCTTGATCGGTCGACCGACCGTGATCGCCCAGCGCATCGAGAAGTTCGGCCTTCGCCTGAAGGAAGGGCGCGACTATGAGGTCGTCAACGTCGAGAACGACCACCGTTACCGCGACTTCTGGCAGACCTACCACGCGATGACCGATCGCAAGGGCATCACGGTGCAGATGGCCAAGATCGAGATGCGCCGGCGCCTGACGCTGATCGGCGCCATGATGCTGCACAAGGGCTTTGTTGACGGCATGCTGTGCGGCACATGGGGCACCACGCAGCAACACCTGTACTACATCAACCAGGTGATCGGCCGTCGCAAGGGCGGCAGCCTGGCCACCCCGCAGGACGTACCGGTCTATGCCTGCATGAACGGCCTGATGCTGCCGGGCCGTCAGGTGTTCCTGGTGGACACCCACGTCAACGACGACCCCACGCCCGAAGAGCTGTGCGAGATCACCGCCATGGCCGCCGAGGAGATGCGCCGCTTCGGCGTGCAGCCCAAGGCGGCCCTGCTCAGCCATTCGAACTTCGGCACGAGCGACCACCCCTCGGCGGTCAAGATGCGCCGCACCTTGTCGCTGCTGCGTGAGCAGGCGCCTTGGCTGGAGGTGGATGGCGAGATGCACGGTGACCTGGCCCTGGATGCGGCCGCGCGTCAGGCCCTCATGCCCCGCACCACGCTGACCGGGGAGGCCAACCTACTGGTCCTGCCCAACATCGATGCCGCCAACATTGCCTACAACCTCCTCAAGACAGCGGCAGGAGGGGGCATCGCCATCGGCCCGGTGCTGCTGGGCGCGGCCAAGCCGGTTCACATCCTGACGCCCTCGGCCACGGTGCGTCGCATCGTGAACCTGACCGCCTTGACGGTGGCCGATGCCAATGCCATTCGGTAGCACCAAACTGGTGCTTTGCTGTTGAGCAGAGGCCTGAAAGGTAAGTGAGCGAACACTGATAACCTTAATTTTCGGATTGAGGCAGGGTCATGACTTGTCGTTTTGAGCCGCCTCCGATATCATTTCGCCGAACAGATTAAGGGTTATCCCGTGTTTTCGACCGTCGAACCATCGGCGGCCCAGCAGACTTTTCACCGGTCTGGTGGCCGGCGCTTAGGGGCTTGGGCAACGGCGATGGGTCTGGTTTTGGGCCTGGCGGCCACAGCGCCCGTCCAAGCCAAGCCAGACGCGGCCTTCGACTTGCCCGCGGTCAGCCTTCAGGCCTTGCCGCCCGAAGCCCGCGACACGCATCGGCTGATCCTGTCGGGTGGGCCCTTCCCCTACGACAAGGACGGCACGGTGTTCGGCAACCGCGAACGCCTGTTGCCCGGCAAGCCGCGGGGCTTCTACCGTGAATACACGGTGGAGACCCCAAAGGCGAAGAATCGCGGCGCTCGGCGCATCGTGTGCGGCGGGGAACCACCGGTACGCCCTGAAGTCTGTTACTACACGGCCGATCACTATGCGAGCTTTGCCCGCATCACCCCGTGATCACCGAGTCGCTCTTTGGCTGAAGTTTTCCTGAGGAAGAAGAACATGTTGCTGCAGACCGTCCGTCCCAACATCGTGCAGGCCATCCGGGCCTACCGGGTGGACGACCTGATGCGCGCCGCGCAGGACGCCGGGCACCACTTTCTGTACGCGAACGTCACCGATGCCCAGTCCAAGCAGGAGGTGCTCGAGCAGATCGCCCAGGCCTTCTTGTTTCCGTCGCATTTCGGCAAGAACCTCGACGCCCTGTATGACTGCATGACCGACACCGTGAACAAGGCCGGCTCGCAGCGTGGCTTCGTGGTGGTGCTCGAGCAGCTGCCCGACAACCGGGGATTCGACCGTGAGGCCCGCGAGCAGCTGCTCGATGTGTTCCGAGATGCGGCCGATTTCTGGGCTGAGCGCAAGATCCCGTTCCGCTGCTTCTACTCCTTTGCGGTGTCCCACTCGGACAACACCGCTTGGGACAAGGTCGCCGAAACGCCTGCCCCCATTCCCGAGGCGAAGGTCAAGCCCGCGGCCAAGACCGCCACCGGCCCCACCTTCAGCGCCAACATGCCGATGATGAGCAGCGCCTTCGACACGGCGATGTGGCTCAACGCGGCCTGAGGCCCAGCGCCAGGGCCACGTACTCGGCCACCGGCACCTCCTCGGCGCGCCGCTGAAGGTCGAAGTCAACGTCGTCGGCCCGCGCCTGCAGCCAGCGTCCCAGGGTGTGGCGCAGCAGCTTGCGGCGTTGAGAAAACGCCACCTGCACCATCTCCTCGAACAATGCGGCATCCACGGGTGCCGCATCCGGGCGCGGCACCAGCCGCACCACGGTGGAATCCACCCGAGGCGGCGGGTCGAAGGCTTCAGGCGGCACCTCCAACAGCGGCTCCACCTCGTAGCGCCACTGCAGCATCACCGACAGGCGGCCATAGTCGCCGGTCTGGGGCCGTGCGGCCATGCGGTCCACCACTTCCTTTTGCAGCATGAAGTGCTGATCGGCGATGCGGTGCGCCCAAGGCAGCAGCGCAAACAGGATGGGCGTGGAGATGTTGTAGGGCAGGTTGCCCACCACGCGAAGCGATTGCCCGGCTGCATCGGCCAGCGCCCCGAAGTCCACCTTGAGCACATCGGACTCCACCACCGTCAAGCCCTCCCGCTTGCGCAGTCGGGCGGCCAGGTCGCGATCGAGCTCGATGACGGTGAGCGCCTTGCAGCGCTGCAGCAGCGGCGCGGTGAGCGCACCCAATCCGGGGCCGATCTCCACCAGGGCCTGGCCCGGCGCGGGCGCGATGGCCCGCACGATGTCGCCGATCACGCCCTCATCGGCCAGGAAGTGCTGGCCGAAGCGCTTGCGTGCGATGTGCGCCATTCAGCTTAGAGCTGCGGCGCCTCGCGGCGCTCGATATAGGCGCGTGAGCGCATCTCCTTGAGCCATTCGCCGTAGGCTTCCTCGAACTTCTGCTCGCGCAGGGCCGCGCGCGCCTGATCGCGAAGCTGCTTGTTGTCCAGGGCCACTTCACGGCGTTCCACCACTTGGATCAGGTGCACGCCAAAGCGCGAGACCACCGGCTCGGACAGGCCGCCGGGTGGAAGCGGGTTCATCGCCTGTTCGAACTCGGGAACGAACTGCCCCGGCGAGGCCCAGCCCAGGTCCCCACCCGAAGACGCGCTGCCGTCCTCTGAGCGCTCGCGCGCAATGTCCTCAAAGCGGCGCGCGCCGCGTTCGATCTGGCCGCGCCATTCGCGCATCTGCCGCACTGCCGCATCGCGGTTGCTGGCATCGCTGACCCGAAGCAGGATGTGCCGGGCACGTGTTTGGGTCACGCGAAAGGCTGCCGCGTCGCGACGCTCGACGAGCTTCAGGATGTGGAAGCCCGCCCCGCTTCGCACCACAGACGGCGCAATGCTGCCGGCGCTCAGGGGCCGCACGGTCTCCAGGAACAGATCGGGAAGCCGGTCGGCTGGGCGGGATCCAATCTCGCCCCCCCGTTCACGGTTGGCGTCTTGCGACACCGCCTTGGCCACCGTGGCGAAGTCTTCGCCGCCGCGCACCCGGGCCATGGCCGCATCGGCCACAGCGCGTCGCTCCGACACCACGGCGGCCGACGCCCCCTCGGGCACCGTGATCAGGATCTGCGCGATGTTGTATTCCACCTCGCCGGCGCGCTGTCCGCGCTGCTTTTCGAGGTAGTCCTCCACCTCGGTGTCGGTGATGCGAACGCGCTGCGACACCTCGCGTTCTCGCATGCGCTCCACGATGATCTGCTCGCGCACGTTGGCGCGAAACCGGTTGAAATCCATGCCCTCGGCCACCATGCGGTCGCGCAGGGTCACCACCGAGATCTGGTTCTGAGCGGCGATGTTGGCCAGCGCACGGTCCACATCACCGTCGTCCACCCGGATGCCGCCTTCGCGTGCCTGGCTGAGGATGGCGCGTTCGTCGATCAGCGAATCCAGCACCTCGCGTTCAAGGGTCGCGCTGTCGGGCAGCGGCGCGCCCGTGCGCTGACCCTCGGCTACGAGGCGCTGCACACGTTGGCGCACCTCGTAGGCGGTGACGGATTCCTGATTGACCACCGCCACGATGTAGTCGGCCATGCGGGCCTTGACGGCTGGCTGTGCCCATGCGGCGCTGCCCAGGATGGCAAGCCCACACCACAGCGCGAGGCCCAGCCAGCGGCGCGCCGGCGCCGGGGAGGCCAGCAAAGGGGCCGAAGGGGCCGAAGCGGCCGAAGCGGCCATGGGGGCCGAGCGGCCTGCGTTCAACCGATGATTCATGGTGTCCGTATTGTCGTGCATGCGGCGCCGGGGGGGCTTTCAGAAGCGCAGTGGGTTGGCCCTGGAGCGTGTCAGGCCCGAGAGTTCGAGCTGAAAGATCAGCCGCGTGACCACTTCGGTCACGCCAGTGGACTGCCGCTGCACACCCAGCCGCATGATCCAGCAGCCGGCGTCGGCTTCCAGGCCGAGCAGGCTGTCGGCCAGGCGGCTCTCGCGCGTGTTGTAGTTCAGCCGCGATGCCCCGGTCACCAGCAGCGTGCAGTCCTGGCTGCCGCCGACGGCGGCCGTCAGGCGTCGGTACAGCGGCCAGTTGGCCCGCAGTTCCACGGTTTCGGCCAGGTCGCGCGCGTACCGGTACGAGGCCAGCACCGTGGTGTTCAGGGCCGGTTGATAGCGCAGGGTCAGCACCGATCGGGTGGTGCGGCCCAGGTCAGGGCTGTACTGCACGGTGCTGTCCACGCCCCACAGTGGGCTCAGGCCGACCGTGGCCGCCAGCAGTACATCCGACAGCCGCTGGTTGGACACGCTGCCCGCCGGCGTGGTGGTCTGGTCGCGGAACTGCACCCGCTGCGCGATGGAGCCTCGCACGAGTTCGGCGCCACTGGCCGCATCCAGCGAACGCGTGGTCATGCCCATCGTGACCTGATGCGCGTCCGACACACGGTCGATGCCGGAAAACGCGTTCTCACTGAAGATCGAGGTGCTGTTGAATTCCTTGGGGGCGGCGTCAAAGTTGGGCAGCTTGCGCTGGTCACGCATGGGCGTGTTCACGTACACCACGCGCGGCTCCAGCGTCTGCACGAGGTTGCGTGCCCACAGGCGCCAACGCTGCTCGAAGTTGAGTCCGCCGTCCACACTGAGGGTGGGGATGGTGCGCGAAATGGCCTCACCGCTGAGGTCCACCGCACCGATGGGCACCGCGGGAGCATCCAGCCGGTAACTGGCCGTGTTCAGCGTCAGCTTGGGGATCACCCAACCGGCTGCGCCGATCCACGGCCGGCTCACACTGGCCAGGGCGTGCCAGCGCTGGCCGTTGCGCAACTGCGGCGCCAGGTCCAGCGCCATGTCGGGCCGCGTGAAGCGGTTGACTTCTGTTTCCAGCGCCAGGTCCAGGCCCCCCCAGGTCAGGGCCTGTGCATTCACGCCCACCTGGGGGCTGCGTTGGTATGGGGACACGAAGGCGCCATTGGGGTTGGTACCCTGCAGCACCTGCCAGTGCTGCACGCGCGCATAGGCCATGCCCGAGGCCGCACCCCATTGCCAGGGCCGTTCGGCCTGGGCGGACTGCGCCAACAGGCGGGGCTGCAGATTGGCCTGCGTGCGCTCGGCGGTCAGCCCGTCGGCCATGTCCACCACACTGAAGCTGCGCCGCTGGAAAGTCTGCGTGTGGGCAAAGTCCTTCCAGTAGTCGTCGTCTGACACGCGCAGACCCTCGGTCTTGAGCTGAACCCCCGCAGCCTTCCACACCTGTTGCCAGTACAGGGCACTGCGCGACCGTTCGAGCGCCTGGTCCTGCGGTATGTGGTGCAGCTGCACCAGACCGGCCTGCACCTGCCCCATTTGCCGAAACTCCAATTCCACCCCGGGCCCCCGCCGGGTGGCCACGATTGGCGTCACGGTGGCGTCGTAATGGGGGGCAAGGTTCAGGTAGTAGGGCGCGCTTACCTCGAAGCCGCTGCGCGTGTCCGCGCGTGCCGTGGGGGGCAGCCACCCGCTGCGCCGCGCCTCTCCCAAGGGAAAGCTCAGCCGCGGCAACACCGCCAGCGGCACCCCCAGAAAACGCACCTGCGCGTTCTCGGCCACGCCTTCCTCACGCTCGAAGTCCAGCCGTACGCGCGGGCTGCGCACCTCCCAGCCGGGTGCGGTTTCGGCGCGCGGCGGCGCGGTCAGGGCATCAGCGCCGGCCAATTGCGCAAGCGCCTGGCCCGGCTCGCCCGACAGGGGTGCCAGGGCAGCCGGTACCCGTGCGGTGCCCGGGCGTGCGCCCGCCTCGCGCATGGGGCGCCCCGCCTCATCGGCCAGGCAGCTCGTCAGCCGCGCATCGCGAATCTCCATGCGCTGCGCATCGAGAAAGCGCAGCACCGAGCCGCTGCCACCGGCCATGGACTGGCCAAAGAAAAAGAAGGGCTGACGGAACTCGCCAGTGGACCGGTCCAGGTCGAACTCGCCCGAATCACCTTGCAGGCGGTCGCGCTCGCGCGCCCAACGCACGACCCCACCGGCCAGGTACACCATGCGAGCTGAGGCGTCGTAGCGCAACTCGGGTGCGTCCATGCGAAGCCGCCCCTGGCCCAAGCGCACCTCGCCCTGGGCCTTCGTGATGCCGTCGGCAACGCCTTCAAGCGATTGGGCCTGCACCACCACGGGCTCGCGGGCCTGGGCAGCGGCCTTGGGCGCTTGGGCCTCGACCCACGGGCTTGCGCACAGGCCGATGGCCCAGAGCACTGCCACCCGCACAGGCAGGGCCAAGGCCCGTTCGGGCAGGAGGGGAGGGCTCGGTCTCATCACTAGAATCGAGCGAGTTTAGCGACCTCGACATGAGCGATCCCAGTAGCACTTCGGCGGCCGTCACCTGGTCCGATCCCGCGCGCCAAGCCGCCTTCCAACAGTGGTTGGGCGCGCTGGTCGGCGCCTTTGACCTGCACCCCCATACGCTGCAGCCGGCATCGGCCGATGCCAGCTTCCGACGCTACCTGCGCCTTCGTCAGGGCGCGTCCGGCAGCGCCATCGTGATGGATGCGCCGCCGCCGTTGGAAGATGTGCGACCCTTCGTGCGGCTGGCCCATCAGATGCAGGCCGCCGGTCTGCACGGCCCGCAGGTGCTGGCCGCCGACGAGGCGCAAGGCTTCCTGCTGCTCAGCGACCTGGGGCAGGGGCTGCTGCTGCCGCTGTTGCAGCGGGCACAGGCTGCCCAGACGGCCGCGCCGGCACCAGCCGCCCCTACTGCATCGGCCGCGCCAGCCGACGGTGCCGACGCAATGATGCGCCGCGTGGTACAGGCCCTGGTTCAGTGGCAGTCGGCGATGGACCCGAGTGGCTGGCCCGCCTACGACCAGGCGCTCTTGCGCCGCGAGTTGGAGCTTTTCCCCGAATGGTGCGCCGGCCGTGAATTCGGGCAGGTATGGAGCGAGGGCCAGCGCCAGGCCTGGGACCGCGTCACGCAGCGCCTGATCGACAGCGCCTTGGCCCAACCCCCTGTGGCCGTGCACCGCGACTGGATGCCACGCAACCTGATGGTGTGCGGTGACCGCTTGGGCATCCTCGATTTCCAGGACGCCGTGCGCGGCCCCATCACCTATGACGTGGCCTCGATGCTGCGCGATGCCTTCATCAGCTGGGATGAGGAACGCGAGATCGACTGGGCCGTGCGCTACTGGCAGCAAGCACGCGCCGCCGGCCTGCCGGTGCAGGATGATTTCGGTGAGTTCTGGCGCGCCCTCGAGTGGATGGGCCTGCAGCGCCACCTCAAGGTCTTGGGCATCTTCTGCCGCCTCAAGCACCGAGACGGCAAGGCCCACTATGCCAAGGATCTGCCGCGCTTCTTCGCCTATGCCACCAAGGTGGTGCTGCGCTACCGCGAGCTGGCACCTCTGCTGCCGCTGATCGAACCGCTGTCGGGCTTCGCCCTGGAGCAGGGCTACACGCTGCGCTGAGGGACGTGGCCCTGAGCGGCGGACGCGGCGATCCGCCTCAGGGGTGCGCTGCGATCACTTGCGCCACCGACGCCGTCAGGCGCTTGGCATAGGGCACGTGCAGGAATTCATTGGGGCCATGGGCGTTGCTCTTGGGCCCAAGCACCCCGCACACCATCATCTGCGCCTGGGGAAAGCCCTTTTGCAGCATGCTCATGAGCGGAATCGTTCCACCCTGGCCGATGAAGCCCACCGGCGCACCGTAGTGCGCGCGAGAGGCGCCGTCCAGCGCCTTCATGAGCCAGGGTGCGATCTCCGGCGCGTTCCAGCCCGAGGCTCCGAAGGCACCGGCGCGGCCATCGGGGGTGAAGGTCACGCGGGCGTTGTAGGGGGCGTTGTCTTCCAGCAAGGCCTTCAGCCGCAGGGCCGCCGCGTTGCCGTCCACCAGGGGGGGTAGGCGCAGGCTGAGCTTGAAGGCGGTGTAGGGCCGCAACACATTGCCGGCGTTCTTGAGTTCAGGGAAGCCATCGGCACCCACCACGCTGAGCGTAGGCCGCCAGGTGCGGTTGAGCAGGGCCTGCACCGGGTCGGTCGTGGTGGGCAGGGCGGCTGTGCCGTCTGCGCCGCAGGCCCATGGGAAGCGCTTCCACACCTCATCGCCCAGGATGCCGGCGGTGGCTTGGGCCTGCGCGACGCGCTCGGCGGGGATGTCGCAGTGGAAGCCCTCGGGCAGCAGATGGCCGGTACGGGCGTCTTCGAGGCGGTCAAGCACCTGGCGCAGGATGCGAAACGAGGACGGAACCAGGCCACTGGCGTCGCCTGAGTGGATGCCCTCGCTGAGGATCTCCACCTTGAGCACGCCCGAGACCATGCCGCGCAGGCTGGTGGTCAGCCACAGCTGGTCGTAGTTGCCCGCGCCCGAGTCCAGGCACACCACCAAGCCCACATCGCCCAGACGGGGGCGCAGGGCGTCGAGGCAGGGCATGAGATCGTACGAAACGCTTTCCTCGTAGCACTCAATAAACCCGACTAAGCGCGGTAG
>Ga0082207_1000304_pt1 | contig 28865 bp, 27 predicted proteins | sample LakMenEpi10Aug09_FD_71540 | JGI IMG/M metagenome (GOLD analysis project Ga0082207, IMG submission 71540)
CTGAGGCTGCAATTGCAGAAGCAGATCTTGTTATGTTTGTAGTTGATGCCCAAGTTGGAGCACTAGATGAAGATCAGTCTCTAGTTGATTTACTTCGCAAGAGTGGAAAGAAAGTAATTTTAGTTGGTAATAAAATTGATAATGCCGAGGATGAGTCTGATGGTTACTCTCTTTGGAATCTTGGCCTAGGTGAGCCGCATTTTGTTTCAGCCTTGCATGGCAGAGGAAGTGGTGATCTGCTTGATTTATTAATTTCCCAGTTGCCAGAGGTTGGCACTGCTCAAGTTGATGATGGGTATAGGCGAGTAGCTTTAGTTGGCCGCCCTAATGTCGGAAAATCAAGTTTGCTTAATGTTCTGGCAGGTGCACCAAGAGTTTTAGTTGATGATGCTGAAGGAACTACTAGGGATGCAGTTGATGAATTAATTGATTTTGGTGGCGCAACCTGGAGATTTATTGATACAGCAGGAATTAGAAGGCGAGCACATCAGGCGAGTGGCACTGATTACTACGCCTCACTTCGCACACAGATTGCACTCGAACGAGCCGAGGTGGCATTAGTAATTTTTGATGCCTCAAATATTTTAACTGAGCAAGATATTCGAATAGTGAGCATGGCAGATGAAGCTGGAAAAGCTTTGGTAATTGTTATGAATAAATGGGACTTAGTTGATGAAGAGCGACAACTGACTCTTGATAAAGAGATAGAACGCCAACTTGAACGTTATCCATGGGCGCAGCGAGTTAATTTATCGGCTAAAACGGGTTGGCATCGAGATCGGTTAGCACCAGCACTTACGACCGCACTTAAAAACTGGGAGAAGCGGATTCCAACTGCCAAGTTAAATTCATTCCTAGGTGAGCTAGTTGGAGGCAATCCACCTCCAGTAAGGGGTGGAAAGCAACCTAAGATCAAATTTGCCACCCAAGCTGGAACTTGTCCGCCAAAGTTTGTGGTCTTCGCTACTGAATTTTTAGAAACTGCCTATCGCAGGTTTATCGAGCGACGCCTGCGTGAGGAGTTCGGCTTTGATGGAACTCCAATTGAGGTGGCGGTAAAAATAAAGGATCGAGACAATGCTTAACATTCCAAATGCGCTAACACTGCTCAGAGCTCTTGGTGTTCCGCTATTTCTTTATTTATTTTTGGTAGCCGATGAGCCAATTGCAAGCTTTGTGGTCATTGCCCTAGGTGGGGTTACTGACTATTTGGATGGCAAAGTCGCTCGCTATTTAAATCAAACCTCAGAGTTTGGAGCAAAATTTGATCCAGCAGTAGACCGTCTATACATAGCTGCGGTAATCATTGCTCTTGCAAATAAGGATTATCTACCTTGGGTACTTGTTATTTCAATCCTCGCTCGTGACTTCATACTGTTCTTAGTAATTATCTATCAAAAATTAAAGGGGATCCCTTTTCTTGCCGTTACCTTCTTAGGTAAGGCGGCTACCTTTAACTTGCTCTATGCCTTTCCATTACTTCTTCTAGAGGATTTAGCCTATATCGGACAAGCTAGCTATATAGTTGGTTGGGCTTTTGCTATCTGGGGAACCAGCCTGTACTTTTACACAGGTTTGCAGTACCTAGTTCTAGGGCTTAAGCGCCCGAAAAGTTATTAATAGGAGATTAGATGTCAAATGTGCCAGATAAGCTTTTCTATACCAAAGAGCATGAGTGGGTTTTAGAAATCTCTGCAACTAAGTTTAGAATTGGTATTACTGATTACGCCCAAGCGGCGCTCGGTGACATTGTTTATATTCAACTTCCAAAAGAGGGAAGTAGCGTAGGTGCTAATTCAGTATGCGGTGAGGTTGAGTCAACAAAATCTGTTTCTGAAATCTATGCTCCAATTACTGGCACAATAATTGCAACTAATAAAAAACTAGATACCAACCCAGAGGTAATTAACTCTGATCCATATGGAGATGGTTGGATCGCTGAGATCGAAATATCCACACCAAAGCTGCAGGAAAGCCTGCTATCTGCAAAGGAATATCAAGAATTAACCGCTTGACCCGCCTAGCGCGAGCCAATACTGTGAGCCTATAGTTGAAGGTAACAAAGATTGGGGCAGAGATGGCAGATAAAGTGACACCACCTAATGACCTGACATCAACTCTGAATTTACGTCAACTGCGCGCCATACCTGAAGGTGTGCGAACTGATGATCTTTATAAATCACTAACAACTGAGCAACAAGATGTCGTGAAAAATCTACCAAATGGTGCTGGAATTTTATTAGTTCTAAAAGGTGCTGGAGTTGGTGGGCGCTATCTATTAGATGCAGCTGAGACAAAAATTGGCCGAGATATAAACAATGAAATATGCCTAGATGACATCACGGTCTCAAGGTCTCACGCTTTAATTTCCAAATCAGATGGCTACACAATTAAAGATCTAGGAAGCCTAAACGGAACATATTTAAATGCAGTTGTAGTGCGAGAAGCAAAGATTAATCCGGGTGATGAGGTTCAGATTGGAAAGTATCATCTGACATTATTTATCGGGGGCAATAAGTGAGTGTTCCAGTAAGAGCCTACTTAAGCATTGGCGAAGTTTTATCCAGGTTGCGCACTGAGTTTTCTGATATCACTATCTCAAAAATTAGATTTCTTGAGGCTGAGGGATTAATAGAGCCACAACGTACTCCAAGTGGATATCGAAAATTTACAACCACTGATTTAGACAGATTAAGGTTTGTCCTAATTGCCCAACGTGATCAATATCTACCACTTAAGGTTATTAAAGAAAATCTTGATGCAATGGATAGAGGTTTATCACCGGCTAAGAGCGTTGGCGGTGTTGCTTCACCAAGACTTGCCACAAATGATGGCGCACTAACTAGTGATCAATTTGCAAGTGATAATGATCTTCGCCTAACAAGAACTGAACTTTTAGCAGCATCAAATTTAACAAATGAGCAATTAACTGAAATAGAGTCCTACGGATTAATTTCAATCCGCGGTCGACACTATGACAGTGATGCCCTCTCAGTTGCTAAGGCAGTTGCTGAAATTTCGGCTTTCGGTATTGGAGCAAGACATCTAAGAGCTTTTAAAACTGCTGCTGATCGAGAAATTGGTTTGGTAGAACAGATAACAACTCCACTGCTTAGGCAAAAGGGGTCAGAATCAAAGGCAAGAGCAGAAGAGGTTGAACGAGAGTTGGCATCACTATCGATAAGGTTGCATGCTTCCTTAGTTCGTGCCGGCTTACACCGAGCTAAGTAATTAGCAGCGGTTGTAAAATGGCTAAATATCATCCAGTTGAGGTAATGGGCGTGCGAGTTGAGATGCCTTCAAATCAGCCAATAGTTTTGTTAAAGGAAACAGATGGTGTGCGTTATTTACCAATCTGGCTCGGTGCCGTTGAGGCAACTGCAATTGCATTTGCTCAACAAGAGGTAATTCCGCCTAGGCCATTAACCCATGATCTATTTAAAGATGTACTGGGCCAGTTGGGCGCAAAACTTAAGACGGTTTATCTGACTGAGTTAAAAGATGGAATTTTTTACGCACAACTCAATTTTGAGGATGGCCCGGCAATATCAGCAAGACCAAGTGATGCGATCGCGTTAGCACTGCGGATGGGTTCACCGATTTTAGCTAGTGATGAATTACTAGGTGAGGCTGGAATTGAGATCCCAGACCAGGCAGAGGATGAAGTAGAGCGGTTTAAGGAGTTTTTAGACCAGATAAATCCAGAAGATTTCCTCGGATAAGTCCAACCCTCAACCTTGGGTTAAAGTTTTACGTGTCGCTAGGCCCATCACACTGCTACCTCTTCTACAATTAAGCCTTCCCCCTAGAATTGAGTCCCCATGAGCAACAACGCAGAGATCGGCTATCGCGGCGCAACAGCTTGTATTGCAGCTGGAATTTCATACCGCCAATTAGATTATTGGGCGCGCACTGGGTTAGTAGAGCCAGGTGTTAGGGGAGCGGCCGGATCAGGTTCACAACGTTTGTATGGATTTCGAGACATTCTAGTTTTAAAGATTGTTAAACGTTTACTTGATACTGGAGTTTCACTTCAAAACATTCGCACAGCTGTTGAGCATCTTCGTGCCCGCGGTGTTTCTGATCTTGAGAGTATTACTTTAATGAGTGATGGCGCATCTATTTATGAGTGCACTAGCGCCGATGAGATTGTGGACCTATTACAAGGCGGCCAAGGAGTATTTGGCATTGCAATCGGAAAAGTTTGGACTGAAGTTGAAGGCTCACTTGCAACCCTTCAAGGTGAGAGCCTAACTGATGGATCTTTGGTAGTAAGTGGTGAATCTAACGATGAATTAGCCCAGCGCAGGAAACTTAAAGGCGCTTAAAGCAATTACTATTACTTCCCAAATCTACTAATTATTGGGGAGGGCTATGACATACAGATCTGATTTCGCTTCCCGTCATATTGGCCCAAATCAATATCAAATCCAAACGATGCTGCTCGAACTTGGATACAAAGATTTAGACACGTTTATTAAAGCAGTTGTGCCAGAAAATATTCATATTAAGGGTGAGATAGAAAAAGTATTGCCAGCAGGTATCTCAGAGGTTGCAGCTATTGAAGAGATAGCACAAATTGCTAAAAAGAATACAGTTGTAAAATCTTTTATCGGAAATGGTTACTACGGAACTATTACGCCCCCAGTTGTATTAAGAAATGTTTTGGAAAATCCTGGCTGGTATACCGCATACACGCCGTATCAACCAGAAATTAGCCAAGGAAGACTTGAAGCAGTTTTTGCATTTCAAACTGCAATTACTGATCTAACTGGCCTAGCAATTGCAAATGCATCAATGCTTGATGAAGCAACTGCAGCAGCCGAAGCTATGACGCTTGCTCGCAGAGTTTGGCAGGGAAGTGATGAGGCCGCATTTTTAATTGATGTAAATTTACACTCACATGTTAAGGCAGTCATCAAAACTAGAGCAAAGCCATTAAAAATTAAGGTAGTCGAAAATGACCTTGGTAAGGATCTAATTCCTGAGGGCATTTTTGCTGCCATCATTGCATACCCAGATAGCAACGGGCGAGTTAAAGATTTAACTAATATTGTTAAGGATATTCAAAAGCAAAGCGCGCTAGCAATAGTTAGTTGTGATCTACTAGCACTTACTCTTTTTAAGTCTCCGGGGGAGTACGGCGCTGATATTGCAGTTGGCTCTGCGCAAAGATTTGGTGTACCAGTCGGTTTTGGCGGACCACATGCAGGATTTATGGCAGTAAAAAATGGATTAGAAAGATCACTTCCTGGTCGATTAGTTGGACAATCAGTTGATACCCATGGCAACCCTGCCTTTAGATTGGCATTACAAACTAGGGAACAACATATTCGTCGGGATAAAGCAACCTCAAATATCTGCACCGCACAAGTTTTACTTGCAGTAATTTCGGCATTTTATGCGATGTGGCATGGTCCAGATGGTTTAGCTGAAATAGCTTTAAGGGTTCAAAAATTTGCATACAGGTTTCGGGGTAGTTTAAAGAAGAGTGGCTTTGATGTTGATGATTATGAAATATTTGACACCATCTTCCTGCGCAGCTCAAAAGCCGAACAAATTACTAAAACCGCTCTGGCGGCAGGTTTTAATATCAGAATGATTTCAAAAAGTGAGCTATCCGTATCTTTTGATGAAACTACAACAGAAGCAGATTTATTAAAGTTGTTAAAAGCCTTTGAGGCAGAAGATACCAGTGAGAAGAGTGTTAATTCAGTAATCAAGCGGGGGACAACTTATTTATCTCATCCACTATTTAACACTTATCACTCAGAAACAACCATGCTTAGGTATATAAGATCACTTTCTGATCGCGACTTAGCATTAGATCGAACCATGATTCCGCTTGGTTCATGCACAATGAAATTGAATGCAACCTCAGAAATGATTCCAGTTACGTGGCCAGAATTTAATTTAATTCATCCATTTGCTCCTGCTAATCAATCTGAAGGTTTCATGCAATTAATTGATTCTTTAAGTAAATGGTTGATAGCTGTTACGGGCTATGACGCTGTTTCCTTGCAACCAAATGCAGGTTCACAGGGGGAGTTTGCAGGCTTGCTTGCAATTAGAAACTATCTTGATAGTAGAGGTGAAGAAAATAGAGATATTTGTCTAATACCTTCAAGTGCGCACGGTACGAATGCAGCAAGTGCGGTAATGGCTGGCATGAAAGTTTTTGTTATTGCTTGTGATGAAGATGGAAATGTTAGTTTAAGTGATCTAAAGGAAAAAATAGAGCAACATAGAAATAATCTTGCAGCTCTAATGGTTACCTATCCATCAACTCATGGAGTTTTTGAGAGTGCTATCTCGCAAATCTGTGAATTAGTACATGATGCTGGTGGTCAGGTTTATGTTGATGGTGCAAATCTAAATGCTTTAGTTGGCGTGGCAAAGCCTGGAAAATTTGGCGCTGATGTTTCCCATTTAAACCTTCATAAAACATTTTGTATTCCACACGGTGGCGGGGGACCAGGGGTTGGTCCAGTAATTGCAAGAGCTCACTTAGCTCCATTTTTACCTAATCACCCAGATAATAATTTGGCAGGTCCTAAAACTGGGCCTGGTCCGGTTTCTGGAGCACCATTTGGTTCAGCATCAATTCTGCCAATTTCTTGGATGTATATAAGAATGATGGGTGGCTTGGGGTTAACAAAAGCAACTGAAGTTGCAATTTTATCCGCTAATTATCTTGCTAAAAAGATTGATCCATTGTTTCCGATTCTTTATCGTGGTCAAAATGGACATATTGCTCATGAATGTATTATCGATATCAGACCGCTAACTAAAAGCACTGGTGTAACTGTTGACGATATTGCTAAGCGATTAATGGATCACGGTTTTCACGCACCTACTGTGAGTTTTCCAGTTGCTGGAACCATGATGATCGAACCAACAGAATCTGAAGATATCAGGGAGCTTGATAGATTTTTAGCTGCTATGGAAAGTATTAGAAGTGAAATAGCTCAGATCGAGTCTGGCAAAATTACGATTGAAGACTCACCGCTAAGACATGCACCTCACACAATTGGAGATTTGGTTTCCCAAGAGTGGGACCGTAAATATTCAAGGGAAAATGCTGCATTTCCTAATGGCCAAGAGTTTGGAATCGGTCGAGCTGGAAAGTATCTACCAACTGTTGGAAGAATTGATGGTGTATATGGAGACCGAAATCTGGTGTGCAGTTGTCTGCCGATCGAGGAGTTAGCCTCTAACTAGATCTTTCTTACTTTACATAATGTAGATTATCGGCGACTTGTAATACGCTTAAAGCCCCAGATATTGACCTTAAACCAAGCCTCCCAAACAATTTTAGCCCCCATCTTTGATCGGCCGTTTTCTCGTTCAATAAAGGTTATTGGTACCTGCTTAATCTCAAATCCAGCATCATGTGCCTTAAGAGCAACTTCGATCTGAAAACCATAGCCTTTAGTTTCAATACTATTCAGATTGAGCATTTCTAAAAGCTGCCGGGGCACTACTCGATAACCTGAGGTTAAGTCTTTATATCTAATATTAAGAACAAATGAAGCGTACTTGGTGCCAAGTTTAGAGATTAAGCGGCGGTGAAATGGCCAATTAACAACTGACCCGCCTGGCATCCAACGAGTTCCAATTACTAAACTTTTACTTGACGCTACTGCAAGTAGTTTCTCTAGTTGCTCTGGCATATGGCTTAAGTCTGCATCCATTTGAACAAAATACTGATAATCATTTTTTAAGCCAAGATCAAAACCTGCCAAGTAAGCCGGTCCAATACCACCTTTCATCGATCTGCTGAGTATCGATAGGTTTTCGATATTTACAGAACGAGCAGTATCCACTGTTTTATCTGGTGAATTATCATCAACAATTAATATATCAATTTTATACCTACTACTAAGTTCATTTCGAACCCTGTTTAGACGGGATAGTGAAGCAGTAATATTCTCTGACTCGTTATATGTAGGGATGATAACTAAAACATTTACCATCTACTCCCCTTTTTTCTATATAAAACAATTAATAAGAGAAAAGCTCCTGCCAGATACTCAAAATACTTACCAAGAAATTGTGTAGCAGTTTGACCTTTTACGTGATTTAGTTCACCAAATAGTGTTGCGGACTTAAATTTTGGCAGTTGCTTTACTATTTTTCCGCGATTATCAATAAATGAGGTAGTTCCAGTAGTTGAGACATATGCAATAAATCGACCAGTCTCAATTGCTCTCACTCGAGCAATGTTTAATTGTTGATCTAGTTGAGCGGTGTCTCCAAAAGTTGCATTATTTGTTTGTATAATAAGAAAATTGGAACTAATTTGATCACGGAAAGAATCATTTATAAGTTCATAACAAATCAAGGTCTGAAATGTGGCGTCATTAAATATAAAATTCGTATCTCTATCCCCGGCTTTAAAATCTGTTATTTTATTAGCATATTTCGAAATTTTATTAGCCATAACTCTTAATGGTAAATATTCACCAAATGGCGTTAAATAGCGCTTTGTATACCTCTGCTTAATCTCGGAATCGAATAGAAATGATTGATTAAAGAGGTTATTTCCAGACCTTGTGACTCCACCAACTAATATTGGCGTTGCTAAGAAAGCTGATTTTTCACTAATTAGGTTCTTAACCTCTGCATTTGTATTAATATCAATATCTACAGCATTTTCTGGCCAAATTACTAGATCAACCTGCCCTACTTTAACTGAATCAGAAGTTTGTTTTAGGTGCCTAAGAAAAACCTCCTTAGGTTTCGAATTAAAATCTAATCCAAGATTTACCACTCCCCCTTGAATTAATGCCACAGAGCTTTTCTCATTTGTAGTTTCAATCCGTGGAAGGAAGGAAAGTCCAGCAATAACTACTGAAATGATTGCAAGATTTAATACTGACTTTGCTGAGCTAATCAGAGCAATAAAAAATGCAACTAGCACTACACCGCCGCTAGAGTATAAAAATTGCAATGGACCATCGACTTGGGTAAAACTTAGCCGTGACCATCCAAATCCAGTAAAAGGGATAGTTCGGAGAAGTAATTCAACAGCTACAAATGAGCAAGCAAATGCTATTTGGTTAAATTTTTTACGTTTGCCAACAAAAAAAGCTGGGAGCGTGAAGATAAACGCCTGAGCAAAACAAAGTATTAGCCAAGGAAGATTGCCAACGTATATACCGGTCCAATACTGAACTGGCAAGAGAATGCATAATCCAAAAACATATGAAATGTATATTCTGCTTCTTAAATGCAACTTAATTAAAAGAAAATACCAGACCGTTAGCCCAATAAATGCAGAAGGCCAAAAAGATAACGGTGCAAAAGCTGTTGATGATATTAGTCCTGCAAGGCCAGCGTATAAGTAATTCATTCTAAACCCAGTTAAGAGCACTCATTATGCGATCAATACTGGCACCAAGACCAAACTCATCTTTTAGTTTTATTATTTTTTCAAGAGATTTTGGCTTTTTAGGCATTGATATCTCCATTTCTGGAATTGCAACATCTAATTCACAACCTACTAATTTTGGTGCGATGGCAGCATATTGACTACTTTCGAGTAATTTCTTTCTTATATTCGCACTTAATCGTTCATCTGCACCGGCGGCTGCTTGCATTACTTCAGGCATTGTCTTGAAAAGATTAGCAATCACCATTGCACCCTTCTCACCAATTCCTTTTATACCAGGTAGCCCATCAGATGAGTCACCTCGAATCATTGCAAATAATGCATATCGATCTCCTGGAATTTGGTATTTATCTTGTATCCATTTTAAATCCACTAGATCATGATTAGATATTCCCTTTGCTAAGTAAACAATTTTTACATCACGCTCATCATCAGCTAGTTGAAAAAGATCGCGGTCACCGGTAACAATTCTTACTGGACCAGGCTGCTTAACGCTAAACGTAGCCATTAAATCATCTGCTTCATAATCATCAACACCTAGCAATGGAATTCCGAGTGCGTCTAAAACATCTAACAATATTGGAATTTGTGGCCCCAAAGTATCTGGTTCTTCCTCGGCTCCTTCTTCATCTAATCGATTAAGTTTATAATCTGGAAATAATTCAACTCTCCAAGATGGGCGCCAGTCACCCTCTAAGCATGCAACTATTCGATTTGGTTGATATTTAACTAGTAGTCGCGAGGTCATATCTAAATATCCACGAATTGCATTTACTGGTTGCCCAGTTGGAGAAACTAAAGTGTCTGGCATCCCGAAATATGCACGATACCAAAGTGAGGCACTATCTAACAGCATTAGAGTCATACTGCTGCTCCAGCGTAGGCAATAACACCGCGGTCAATTTTGGTTAGTGCCTGATCAATAATTATTTGAAGTTCGGGTGCAGCAGAACGTAATTGTCTGAGTAAATCAATTATTTGCTTCATAGATCTTACAAAATCGCCAACAGTTAAATCAGTTCCTTTTAAAATAGAAGTTAAAGACTGGCCACTCGCCCACTTATGAGAAGCCCAACAAAACCCAAAATCTGGCGCCCGCATAGGTTCTAGGTTTAAATCACTTTCGGCATCATGAATTTTTGAATATATCTTAGAAATAGCTGCCAAAGCGATTTGAATATCACCCCTTGGCACTTTTGCCGCCTCCTCATTTCGAGACTCGTATATGCAAGATGATATAACTGAAACTAAATCTGCTGGTGAAAGATTGTTAAAGACTCCAGATTGAATTGACTCAGCAATTAGCAAATCAGTTTCGCCATAAATCTTTGCAAGCATCTTTCCAGATTTTGCAATAGCATCATTATTTATATAACCAAACTTGTCTAGTATGACTTTAATCTTGTCAAACCTTTTTGCAATCACATTTGTTCGACTACTAATTCGTTCAGTTAATCCATCGATTTCACGCTGTAGTCGCTGTGCTCGCTCAGTAATCCTAGAATGATTTTCACGATCAGGACATGTATGGCATATATGATTTTTCATTCGCTTACGGATCGCACCAATTTCTTCCTCTATTTCAGCACGTTTACGCTTACTTCTCTTACTATCAGTTTCTAATTTCTTTATTTCCCCACGCATCTGGGCATACTCCATAAAATTACCTAGATGACACTTTGCTTCTGAATATAAACCATCTCTTACACTCTCATTTTTTCGAATTTGCTTTGCTAACCCAACGACAGCCTTATCAGCTTGAAACTGAGCAAGTGAAGATTCCAATGAAGTTCTAGCCCGCTCTGATCCAAATTGAGATATCAAATTTATACTCATGTTATATGTCGGTTTAAAGGAACTTTTCAACGGATAAGTACGAGTCGAAGCAAGACCGCCAACAGATGTTGAATCCAAATCATTACTCCAAAGAATTACAGCATTTCCTTCAATATCAATACCACGACGGCCTGCTCGCCCAGTTAGCTGGGTGTATTCCCCAGGTGAGACTGCAACATGACCTTCACCATTCCATTTACTTAACTTCTCTAAAACAACTGTTCTTGCTGGCATATTAATTCCAAGAGCTAGGGTTTCTGTTGCAAATACTGCTTTTACTAAGCCTCTCTGAAATAATTCTTCAACGGTAACTTTAAATGCCGGTAGTAATCCCGCATGATGTGCAGCAATTCCGCGTTCAAGCGCATCTGCCCATTCATAATATCCAAGAACAACTAGATCCTCTTCCGCCAGATTTTTCATATTACGAGAAATAACAGATCTAATTTCAGTTCTTTCCTGTGAATTAGTCAATCGAAGACCAGCTGCAAGACATTGTCTAACTGCAGCATCACAATTGTTTCTAGAGAATATAAAGGTAATTGCAGGTAGTAAGCCTTCCCGGTCCAACTTTTCAACAATTTCAGAGCGGGTTAACGGTTTGGGACCCTTTGGTTTATCTCGCCAATTGCCTCTAACTTGGCGATAAGAATCTCTCTCCAATCTGGTCAACTCTGGATTGAGTTTAAGGTTTTCACCAAATAGATCCAGTAGCCGGTTACCAAATAAAACATGCTGATATAAAGGAACTGGCCTTATTTCACTAACAATTACCTCAGTATCACCTCGTACTGTTTGCAACCACTCACCAAACTCCTCAGCATTTGAAACTGTAGCCGAAAGTGAAATTACTTGAACCGCATCGGAAAGATGGATAAGAATTTCCTCCCATACCGCACCACGAAACTTGTCTGCTAGATAGTGCACCTCATCCATAACAACATACTTGAGTTCATTTATTGTCGATGAATTTGCATAAATCATGTTTCTTAAGACTTCAGTAGTCATAATTACAATTTGTGCCTCTGAATTTATCGAAGTATCACCAGTTAATAAGCCAACTTTTGATTCGCCATATTTTTCGGTTAATTCAGCAAATTTTTGATTAGATAATGCTTTTATGGGTGTTGTATAAAAGCATTTTCCGCCAGAGCCAATAACTAAATCAACAGCAAATTCTCCGACTATCGTTTTACCAGCTCCGGTTGGAGCAGCAACTAAAACACCTTTTCCATTCTCTAAAGCGTGACAGGCTTCAACCTGAAAAGGATCAAGTTCGAATGGAAAAGATTCAGCAAATTTTCGGGTCTTGGGAAATTTTCCTAATGATTTGGTTCTAGCATAATTTTGAGATGGAGTTAAGGTCATGGCGCTAGCCAAGTAGATAGTGCATTACTAACATTAGTCACAGTAATTGGTAAATGAGCAACATACTCACCATCTGCATAGGAAGATGTAGCTGCTGAAATTGTTACTACCTTAGCTCGATATGTATCAATTTTTCGGTGCGGGATGTGATTACCTTTAAATACCTTTGGGAAAATAGTTAATAAAACAAATCTCGATACTGGCCTTACTAAAAGTAACTCAAAAATTCCGTCTGAGTTTGATGCTCCAGGACAGATCCTCATTCCCCCACCATAAGTCTCACCATTTGCAATTGTGAATAACATGGCAGATTGATCAAATTTTCTAGCATCTATATCTATCTTATAATTAATAGGCTTAAATCTTGCGAGAGTTCTTACTGTAGCAATTGTGTATTTAGATTTACCCCTAGGCCATTTAATTTTATTTGCTCGAGAATTAACTTCTGCATCAAAACCAGTACTTAATACTTGAACAAACCACTTCTCAGTTGCACTTGATCTAACATGACCTAGATCAATCTTTACGGGATCTGTTCTTGTATAAAGATTAAATATTTCAGTCACACTCATTTTATTTACACCAACAGACCTAGCAAAGTCATTTCCAGTCCCGGCTGGAATTACCCCGAGGGTAAGCCCTGATTGGGCAAGATACTGAAGGCAAAGATTTACTAAACCATCTCCTCCAATTGCAATTACTTTACTGTAGGAGTTAGTGGATAAGTTAGCTTTTAATTTTTCAATAGTTTTCTCATAACTTGTTTCATTTATCAGCGTAAATTTCTGATTTGCCTGGCTCAATAAATCAGTAAACTGATTAGCTAATTGGAGCGCCTTTCCTTTCCCTGCAGATTCATTTGCAACAAGAAGCCACATTTTAGATTTCTTCAGGCTTATCAATTGGTGATGTATTTGTGCCTAAATCAGTTTTACTACTACGGCGGCGATCAATAAGTAGTGCAAATAAGCCGCTAGTAAAGTAGAGCAAGCAAAGTGGGATTGCTAATAAGGTCATGGTTATTGGGTCTGGAGTTGGAGTAAATATTGCGGTAAACAGAAAGCAAAGAAATACTGCTACACGCCAGGGCTTTAATATCGCTTGACCTGATACTACTCCTAGTAAATTTAACGCAACTAAAAATAACGGAAGTATAAATGCGATTCCAAATATTAGAATCAATCGCAATACAAAATCTAGATATTCATCAAAGCGCACTAAATTTCCCAGATTATTTGGCGTAAAACCTAGAAGGACATCGACTGCGTGTGGCAATATTAAATATGCTAAATATGAACCACTAGCAAATAGTGGTGTAGCCACTGCTGCAAAAGCTAATGTGACTCTTCGCTCTTTTTTATGTAAAGCAGGAGTAATAAAAGCCCACAGTTGATAAATCCAGATTGGAGCAGCAAATATGATTCCAGATAAAAGGGCAATTTTTACATGTAGGTTAAACGGACCCAGAATTCCATTCACATAAAGATCACCGCATTGACCAGTAGTTGGTGAAGATGAGCTGCCTAAGTCACAGAATGGCAATGTTAACAATCTAATAATTGGTTGATACAAAAACCATCCGATGGTGGCACCAGATACAACAGCGAGAGAAGATTTTATTAACCGGGTACGAAACTCGCGAAGATGATCAAGCAGTGGCATTTTGCCGCCACGGCGGTTACTCATAAAACCTAGTTAGCAGAGTTTGGGTTTGTTTTTTTGTCTCCGTCAGAATCATCTTTGTTCAACTCCTGGACTTCACTCTTAAAGATCCGCAGTGATCTACCTAATGATCTCGCAGAATCTGGTAGTCGCTTTGCTCCAAATAGAACTAAGAAAACAACTGCTAAAACAACTAGATGCCATGGCTTAAGTGCGTTCATACCTAAATACTACCCTAGATTGGTTTCACTGCCTGGTATGAGGCTAGAAGAGAGGTCGCCAACGCAGCTACCTCTTGGGCTAGTAATGATGGGGAAATCACCATAATTCCAGGTGCATTACTGAGAATACTGCGTTTCAGCCATTCTAAATTGCTCAACTTCAAGTGAACTCTAAAACAATTCTTTTGTTCTTCGACAGCAGTGATAATTGAAGAGTTTCGCTCGATAAAATTTTTATAGGTTTTCTGCACATCCAAAACTACCTCTATAGTTAAATTATTCTCATTAACAACCTCACTACTTACATCATTACCAACCTCACAGGTCTTAATCAACTCAACTTTAAACACCCGATCAGCCTTGGCGGCTAAATCCATAGCTGACAAATATAGATTTCCATTCATAAAATAAAGATTATGAGGGAAAACCTTTCTTATACTAACTTCATCTTTAATTAATGATTGATACTGAATAGTTAAGCTCTTTTTATTAGTTATTGCCTTCGATATCACTTCCACAAAAGGTGACTTACTGCTACTTGGGGCAAAAATAATTGAGTTACTGCCCCCAAGTTGAGTGATTTTATTTGACAGCAATTTGATCTTGCTTAACCTTGCACTATCAGAAATACTCAGTTCACCTAATAACTGTAAGCCAAGTGCTATAACAACTAATTCACTTTTAGTAAAACGCCTCGGCTTATCAAGTACCTGTGGATCAATTATTGAGACTACTCCGTCTTCAAAGATTAAATCTATTAACTCATATGGCGTATAGCCTGGTAGTCCACACATAAAGACAAGCTGCAAATCACTTTCAATCTGCTTTTCGGTAACAGAAAATTGCTTAGCAAGTTTTCCAATTGATACTCCAGGATTTTCTAAAATATATGGGATCAAATCCATTGTGCGCAAAGCGCGATTTGCTGCATTATCAACCATTTGCAATCACCTTAAGCCTTGATATTACTTCACTTCGCAGACTAGCCGGACTGTCCACAATAATATTTGTTCCGTACCATAAAATAGTTTCAATAATCTCTTGTTCGTAAATATATGGGATTGACATTAAATCCCACTCTTCATTAATTTCCTTAGCCGAGTATTTACTTCTTAAAACATTAGCCTGCTCTTTTCTTACATAAACCTTCGCAAGTATTTCTTGTTCAGACCTAGAATTTGATAAAAACTTAATTAAATCAAATTCTGGCGGTTTCTTAAAAGAACCAGATTTACCTTCTTTAACTATTTTTCCTTCGATACGCAATAATTTAAATGACTTTATTTCAGCCTCTTCTCGGGCAACTAAATACCAAAATCCATCTCTGGTATATAGTCCAAATGGTTGAGCGGTACGCTCTTTGCCTTTGTAGCCAAATTTTATTATTTGCTCAGCATCAACTGCCTCAAAAGCTGATGAAAGTAGTGCAGCACTTTCGCTATCTCTAACCGCAGGTGTATTTACAGCATCACTTTCGATTGGGCCACTTAAAGACTGAATTTTAAGAAGGGCCGCCTTGGAATCACTGCCAAGAGCTGAGTCATGCCATAAATTTGCCGCCATAGTTAAATAAAGCAACTCTTCTTTAGTGAATTCATTCTCACTAAGTTGAAATGTTTCACTTCTAATTAAATATCCTTGTTCATCTTCAAAAAGTGGGTCTATTCCCTTAACTTCAATCTCAATTCCTAAGCTTCTTAGTTCATCCTTATCTCGTTCAAACATTCTTTCCATAGTTTCAGGTGAGCCGCTATATCCGGCAACGGCTTTAAAAATCTCAGACTTGGTTAGATAGCGCTTTGTTGCAAGTAGGGCCAAGGTTAAATTTATTAACCGCTCTGTTTTTTGGGCGCTCATGGCCTTAGGTTAGCGATAAGTAAAATCTTTGCTAAGATTACATGTGCGAAAAACCCATAAACTAGCCCTTGCGATTCTTCCTATTTTTCTAATTACTGCCTGTTCAACAGACGGAGGCGTAGATTCAATGACCAACCAAGGACAATCATCACCGGCTCTTCCAGAAATAGGTGGTGCTAAAGGAAGTAAACCAAGTATCACAGCCCCATCTGGTCAGGCTCCATCAACTCTACAATCAAAAGATATCTTTATCGGAAGTGGCAAAGAGGCTATAGCAACTTCAACTCTTGAAGTTCATTACACATTAATGGCTTGGGGAACTGGACAAATTGTTGAATCCTCTTGGGATCGCGGACAGACTGCAACTTTTCCACTAAGTGGTGTTATTGCTGGTTGGCAACAAGGAATACCAGGAATGAAAGAGGGTGGACGCAGACTATTAGTTATCCCACCTGATCTTGGTTACGGAGCTCAGGGTGCTGGCGGTGCAATTGGACCGAATGAAACTTTAGTATTTGTTGTAGATCTAGTATCTGTAATCTAACTATTCAGTAACTCCGTAGGAACCCTTAGAAGGTCGACGTCTCCTTGGTAATACTGAAACACCTGGGGCCATTCGACGGGCAAAAATAAGAAAACCAGTATGCCCAATCATTCTGTGTTGGGGCCGAACTGCTAAACCCTCATGATGCCATCCTCTAACGATAGTTTCTGAGGATTCCGGTTCGGTAAAATTTCCAGAGTCTTTAATTGCTTCAGCAATTTTGGATAATTGGGTAGTAGTTGCAACATAGCTAAGCAGCACTCCTCCAGGAACTAATGCTTTCGACGCAGTCTCAACACAATCCCATGGGGAAAGCATGTCTAAAATAACTCGATCATAATCGGCGTCAAATTGCTGATCTTGTAGTGCACCGGTGGTTAGTTTCCAATTTTGAGGCATTTGATTAAAATAATTAGCAACATTACTTTGAGAAATTTGCGCAAAATCTTCACGGATTTCTACTGAATGAAGAAATCCAGTATCGCCAATTGCCCGAAGAATTGAAATACTTAACGCACCAGAACCAACACCGGCCTCTAGGACTTTAATTCCAGGCTTGATATCAGCAACACCTAAAATCATGGCGGCATCTTTTGGATAAACAATTGTTGCTCCTCTTGGCATTGAAAGCACATAGTCAGCTAATAGAGGCCTAAATATCTGAAACTTTAACTCACCATTTGTTTGAACTATTGATCCCTCGGGCAAACCAACTAACTCATCATGCTTTAGCATGCCTTTATGGGTATGCCACTCAGCCCCAGTAGTTAAAGTAATTGAATAGAGTTTTCCCTTATTATCAGTAAGTTGCACTCGATCACCATATGTAAAATTACGATCTGTCATTTGATTCAATCTTATTTGCTAGGAACGGATACCAGGCGAGAATATCATTTAAACAAATATCTCCGAGGGATGAGATCACTCTGAGTTCAGGATGCTCTTGCATCTGAACAAGATGTGGAATGCCAATAACCTTAGCGCCAGAGCGTAAACCAGATTCAACACCTGTTAAGGAATCTTCGAAGACTAAACATGTAGATATGTCAACGGATAATTGCTTTGCTGCAAGTAAATATGGCGCTGGATCTGGCTTCGTTTTTTTAACATCATCTCTTGAAACTGCGATATCAAAAGTTTTTGGTGGAAATCTCTTAAGAACAATTCTCATCAGATCCCCGCTACTGGCCGTGACTAATGCTGTTTTAATCCCTGAATCTTTGCATTCCTTAAGTAGTTCAACCGCGTTTGGAATAAGTTCTAACTCATTTGCAATCTTCGACTTCATTACTTCGTGCAAGCGATTCATAAAATAGCCATACGGCTTAATATTTTTGCTTCGTTCTTGCATATAGCGCTCTGTTCGCTCGGCTGGGCCACCTAAACAGTTAATTTGATCTTGTTGATCCCAATGGCAGTCAACCTCAGCCATTATTTCGATTTCAGCTTTAAGCCAAAGTGGTTCTGAATCAATTAAAGTTCCATCCATATCAAATAAAATGGCACTCATGAGGCGTTAAAATATTTCGCTTCAGGATGGTGTAAGACAATTGAAGAGGTGGACTGTTCAGGATGTAATTGGAATTCCTCTGATAGTGAAACACCTATCCGATCTGGATCAAGTAGTTCGCAAATCTGCTGTTGCTGCTCAAGATCTGGACATGCTGGATAGCCAAATGAGTAGCGCGAGCCTTGATATCCCTGATCAAAAATTTCTTTAAGATCCTTTGAATCTAAAGCATTTATTCCTAATTCTTCTCTAGTTCTAGCATGCCAGTGCTCAGTTAGTGACTCGGTTAATTGAACTGATAACCCATGTAGTTCAAGGTACTCTCGATATAGATTTGCATTAAACAACTTACTAATTGCATCACTAATAGACTGACCCATTGTCACGAATTGAAAACTAACCACATCTAGTTCACTACTATCTTTACCTCTAAAGAAGTCAGCAAGGCATAATCGTCTGTCTCTACTCTGCCGTGGAAAATTAAATCGAACCCGTTCCTTGCCTTTTAGATCCCCTTCGTGATGAACAACAACTAAATCATTACCTTCGCTATAACAAGGGAAATATCCATAAACAACAGCTGCATTAAGCCATCCATTAGATTGAACATCATTTAATAGCGATCTAAGTTGAGGTCGTCCTTGCGTTTGCGCCATTTCCTCAAAGTCTTTACCTTTTAATCCCCACTGCCCAAGGAATAAAGCACGCTCATCGAGCATATGCACATAATCAGCGAGAGCAATTCCTTTTACAACACGAGATCCATAAAACGGTGCTTTTGGAATCAAATTATCTGAAGCAACATCACTTCGGTTCGTGTCTATAACTTTCACATCATCACCACTTCTTTTTGCAGTTCTTCTTGGTTTAAGTGGTGGTAACTCGACACCTGCGACACCACGCTTAATTCCCATTAAAGTATCCATAAGTTTTAAACCTTCGAATGCATCTTTTGCATAACGAACTGTTCCAGAAAACTGCTCGCTTAAATCTTGCTCAACAAAAGACCTTGTCAGTGCTGCCCCACCTAGTACCACGGGCCATTTTTTGCCAAGGCCACGTGAATCTAATTCCTGTAGATTTTCCTTCATAATGACTGTGGATTTAACAAGTAAACCTGACATCCCAATTACATCTACATTATTTTCAGTTGCGGCATCGATGATTTGATTAACTGTTTGCTTAATTCCAATATTAACTGTCTCATAACCATTATTAGATAAAATAATGTCGACTAGATTCTTGCCAATATCATGCACATCGCCCTTAACTGTGGCTAGTAGTATTTTTCCGCGTCCTTGGTCGTCAGTTTTTTCAATAAATGGTTCCAAATATGCAACCGCCGTTTTCATTACCTCAGCAGACTGTAAAACAAAGGGTAATTGCATTTCACCTTTTCCAAATAACTCACCAACAGTTTTCATACCCGACAAAAGATATTCATTAATAATTTCTAAAGCTGGAATTTTTAAATCAAGTGCGGATTGCAAATCCTCTGACAAACCAACCTTTTCACCATCAATAATTCTTCGCTGAAGTCTCTCATTTAGGGGTAAGGCAGCTAATTCAGCAGCTCTACTCTCTTTTGTTGTTGTTACCTCGATATTTTCAAATAGTTGAAGAAACTTTGTTAAAGGATCATAAATTACATCTCCACTAGCATCGCTCTCGCGTCGGTCATAAACCAGATCTAAAGCAACTTTAAGTTGTTCGGCAGGTATCCGGTTAATTGGCGTAATTTTTGATGGATGAACTATTGCTGAGTCAAGGCCATTCTTAACTGCTTCGGCCAAAAATACTGAGTTTAAAACTATTCGGGCTGCAGGATTTAACCCAAAGGAAACATTGCTTACGCCTAACGTAGTTTGAACATTAGGAAACTCTTCTTTTAAAGCTTTAATTGCATTAAGTGTCTCAATTCCATCACGTCTTGTCTCTTCTTGACCAGTTGCAATAGGAAAAGTTAAACAGTCAATTAAAATATCATCTACTCGCATTCCCCAATTTCCTGTTAGGTCATTAATTAGTCGCCTTGCCACCTTTAACTTCCATTGAGCATCCCTTGCTTGACCATCTTCATCAATTGTTAATGCAATAACTGCTGCTCCATGTTCTGTTACAAGTGGCATTATTCGAGCAAATCTTGACGTAGGCCCATCACCATCCTCGTAATTAACTGAATTAATAACTGAGCGACCACCTAGTTGTTTTAATCCAGCTTCTAATACCGCCGGCTCTGTTGAATCTAAGACAATTGGTAGTGTCGAGGTTGTTGCAAATCTAAATGCCAACTCCTTCATGTCTGAGACGCCATCTCTTCCTACATAATCAACTGATAAATCCAGCATATGCGCACCATCGCGAATTTGATCACGAGCAATTTCAACGCAGCTTTGCCAATCCTCAGCAAGGAGTGCGTCTCTAAATGCTCTAGAGCCATTTGCATTTGTTCGCTCACCTATTGAAAGGTAGGTATTTTGTTGTCTAAATGGTGCGAATTGATAAAGAGACGATGCTCCTACCTCCCTAACAACCTCTCTGCTAGTAACTGAAACAGATTGAAGTTGCTTAACTACTTCAAGCATATGAGCGGGAGTAGTGCCACAGCATCCACCTACTAAGTTCACTTTATAATCAATTACAAACTGCTTAAGTGACTTTGCAAGTTCCACACCATCAAGTGGATAATGTGCTCCATTTTCTCCCAATACAGGTAATCCTGCATTTGGCATTACAGATATTCCAACAGTTGCGCCTTTACTTAGTACACGCAAATGTTCACTCATCTCGGCAGGACCAGTCGCACAATTTAAACCGATGAGGTCAATTCCTAATGGTTCTAGAGCATTTAAAGCTGCCCCTATTTCAGATCCCATCAGCATCGTTCCAGTAGTTTCAACCGTTACTTGAGCAATTAGAACTATATCTTTACCAGATTTATTAATAGCATCCCTTGCTCCGTTAACTGCGGCCTTAGCTTGCAATAAATCTTGTGTAGTCTCAATTAATAAAGCGTCGCTACCACCATCAATTAATCCCTTTGAGGCTTCTTCATAAGCCAGCTTTAACTTTTCATAACTTGTATGGCCAAGGGTTGGTAGTTTTGTCCCTGGCCCTAGAGAACCAAGAACCCATCTTGGTTTATCTGCAGTTGAGTATTGATCTGCAACCTGCCTAGCTAATATTGCACCGGCATTCGCAAGTTCATATATTCGATCCTCAATTCCATATTCAGCTAAATTAGCAAAATTAGCCCCAAAAGTATTTGTCTCAATTGCATCAACACCAACTTTTAGATATTCCTCATGTACGGCCTTAACGATATCTGGTCGCGTGACATTTAGAATTTCATTACAGCCTTCATGGTTTTGAAAATCCTCCAGTGAAGGATTTTGTGCCTGTAACATAGTGCCCATAGCTCCATCGGCAATAACTACCCGCTCTAATAAGGCGGTGCGAAGAGAGTTCATTGGTCATACTTTACCTTAATAAACTGTTTAAAAACTCTTAAACTACAGTGCTAAGCCCAACAGTGAATCAATAGCTCGAGATACTTGTCCAGACTTGTTAAATGATGCATCTTTCTGTGAAGCAATTGCCCATGAAACTAATCGATTTAATGCTGTTGGTGTATCAAGATTATTTGCAAGATCCGAGATTAGATCCTTTACTAGTTGATCAGTATCTGCGACTTCAGTTCTAGATAAAGCAGTTCTTAGAAGTTCCACTTCTGATAGAGCTTTTCTAAGCAAATTATCACTCCATTGGCGATCACTTTGATAATGGTCAGAAAGTAGCGCCCAACGAATTACCATTGGATCTACCTGATTTTCTAATAACTTTGAAACAAAAACTAAATTACCTTTGGATTTGCTCATCTTCTCTCCGTCTAAGCCGATCATTCCCGCATGTATGTAAAGTGAGGAAAATTCTCTTCCATAGGCAGCTTGAACAATTTTTGCGCTCATATAATGGTGTGGAAACAATAGATCCGATCCACCACCTTGAAGATCAATGATCGGATCGCTGTTTAAATTATCTAAATGATTACAAGCAATTGCGGTGCACTCAACATGCCAACCGGGACGGCCATACCCAAATTTACTTGGCCACCCAGGATCGCCTTCACGATTTGCTATCCATACAACTGGGTCAAGTGGATGCTTTTTCCCCATCCGTTCAGGATCACCACCACGCTGCTGAAAAATAACCTTTGCTTGATCAACACTCATTGGCAGATCCTTCAAAAAATCTCCAACCGAAAAGTAGTAATCCTCCTCTATCTTGTACAAAAATCCGCGATCTGAGAGTTGGGTTATAAATTTTTCTATCAGGTCAAAAGATTCAGTAACTTTAACTAATTTTTTAGGTGGGATAATTCTTAATGCAGACATGTCAGATTTAAATAAATCTATCTGTTCTTGCGCAAGATTTCGCCAATCTTGATTATCTCTCTTAGCTCGCTCGAGCAGCGGATCATCTATATCTGTTACATTTTCAATAAAATCTACTTTATGCTTTGCTAACAGCTGGTACCTATTAATCAAATCGAAAGCTAAGTAAGTAGCGGCATGACCTAGATGAGTTGAATCATAAGGGGTAATACCGCAGACGTAGATAGAAAAATTTTGTGATGTAGATGCCTTAACCAATCCCCTATTACTATCTAAGAGATTTAATTGCGGAAAGACATAATCATCTAACGGAGGTAGAAAGATCTGTGGCCAACTATTCATAGTTAATTATCCCTTAGACCGGTGGCCATGGAATAGCAGGCCTTAACTGACTTGGTTCTGGAAAAACTGCCTTTGCTAGCAAATCATCGACCCGTTGGCGCAGGGCGATAATCTCATTAGCAGTTAGATACTCATTAAAAATTTGCTCAAGATTAAGTGCATTAACTTTATTTAGTAGGGTGATTTCTTCTGGATTAAGTGGTAGTGAAGCGAACTGCCAGATCACTGTTCTGAGCTTATCTTCGGAGTGAAATGAAATTCCATGGTCACACCCTATTAATACTCCCTCGTTATCAAGTAATAAATGTCCAAACTTTCGATCAGCGTTATTGATCACAGCATCAAATAAAGCAAGTTTTCGGAGCTGATCATCATCACTTTGCCCATACTCAACAACGTCCACAGTTTCATCTATATCGATCCACTCTTGAACCATGCCATGGCCGAATGGTCCATCACGAAGAACAGTGAAAGGGACTAAATTAAAACCAGCCATGAGGCTTAGTAAAAATGCTGAATACTCACGACTTGCTAAATCACCATCTGGAAAATCCCACAGTGGTCGCTCACCTGCAACTGGTTTATAAATAATTTCAACCTTTGGATCACAGTCTTTAATGTTTGCCAGCAGTGTTGCATTTGACGCATCAACTAACCTGCCGACGACAGCAATTTCTCCAGATGATATTAATTCACTTTTAGGAATCATCTTCGATATCCATTTGCTCTCGGACATAGGTGCCCCAAGGGATCAATTGGTAACCCACAAAATGGGCATGCTGGCCTACCGGCGCTAACAATAGTTTTAGCACGCTCACAGAATCCTTTAACCTGATTGATCTTAAGTGTGGCAATCAAAAGATCCGGTCCAGAATCTAAATCATCTAATATTAAATCATCATCTTGGGATATGGCTTGAATATTTACAACAACCAGGTCATTCTCCCAAGTAATACTTATTACACCGACTTGAAAATCTTCATCAATTGGTAACTCCATTGGCAAATCATCTACAACTGCCATAGCAGATAGATCTGCTGTTGGAGCTAACTTTCCACGACGTAACTCTCTTATTAAATCCTCAAACCTTTGGGTAAGCGCAATAACCTGGCTTTTCTCAAGTGTGACTGAATTTATTCCATCATCGGATTTAACTTGAATAAAAAACTGGCGCTCCCCTGGGTCTCCAATAGCACTCACAATAAAGCGAGTGGCGGGTTGGTGTCGGTAAATAATTCTTGGCATCTACCTGCGCCACCATTTTGTGGAAGCAGATAAAGAATTGCCGCCGCCTAGTTGATTTTGCTTAAACTTCTGCACTATTTCTGCTGAGATTTTATAATTTGTTTGCAGAACCGTTGAGTTATTCTTATCCAAGTTTATGACTGTTAGTGAGGCTGGTTCGGCCACAAATTTCTGAAAACGATCAATTGGTAAGCCAAGTGCGCTTGCTAAAGACATTTTAATTATGTCACCATGTGTAACAATTAAAACCACACCCTTTTCCTTGCTTAATTCTGCTAAAGCTAAGTCAACTCTTTTACGCATACTTCTAAAACTCTCACCTTGTGGGAATGTAAAAGTTGATGGTTTATTTTGAACGCTTCGCCACCTACGATCACGTGATAGAACAGAAAGTTTCTTACCAGACCATTTGCCATAGTCCATTTCAATAAAGCTCTCATCAATTTCAAAATCCAGATCAGGATTAAGTTGCATATAAGGCTGAATAGTTTGAATGCATCGGGTAAGTGGACTTGAATAAATGCGATTTATTTTAAGCTTTGATAAGTACGGCGCGAGCATTTGCGCCTGTTTGTGGCCATCCTTAGACAACTGAACTGAATTGTCCTGCCCAGCCAAAATACCTTTGGTATTTGCCACAGATTGGGCATGACGCAACATATAAACAATCGGCATTTGGCAAGGTTACCGATATTTTTCACCTCTTGTTGCTAGCCTGACCAACCATGGAACGGCGGAAATTAGGCGGAGTATCGATCTCGCGACTTGGTCTGGGCACAATGACTTGGGGTCGAGACACCGATGAGAATGAAGCCGCGCAACAGTTACAAGAATTTGTTGAAGCCGGTGGAAATTTAGTTGATACCGCTGCTGTCTACGGTGACGGAGATGCTGAGAGAGTTCTCGGTGGATTTATTGGGACACTTGTAAAACGTGATGATCTTTTTCTTGCTACAAAAGCTGGGATCTCTTTTAAAGATGGTGTTAGGCAGATAAATAACTCACGAAATGAGATGATTTCAGATTTGGATCGATCTCTAAGTAGATTAAATGTTGATTATGTTGATTTATGGCAAGTGCACACATGGGATAAAAATACTCCACTTGAGGAAACACTCTCAGCATTAGATTATGCAACCACCTCTGGAAAAGCTAGATATGTCAGTGTTTGTAATTTTAATGGCTGGCAACTAGCTAGATCTGCCACACTACAAAATCCAATATTTGGTAAGGCTGCTATCACTTGTGCACAAAATGAGTACTCACTTTTAAACCGAAAATCTGAAGAAGAAGTAATACCAGCAACTTCAGAACTTAATCTAGGATTCATTGCTTGGTCCCCACTTGGACGCGGCGTACTAACTGGCAAATATCGTGATGGTGTGCCCTCTGATTCCAGAGGAGCCTCACCACATTTTGCCAATTTCGTTGAGCCATACTTAACACCGCGAGCAAAAAAAATAGTAGAAGCGGTTTGCATTGCAGCAGATGGTCTTGGCTATTCACCGCTTGAGGTTGCCCTGTCTTGGGTTCGAGATGCACCCGGTGTTACTAGCGCTTTAATCGGAGCTCGAACTGGTGCACAACTTCGTGGCATATTAACTGTGGAACAAATTACTCTGCCAGATCAGGTTAGGCTGGCTCTAAATGAAGTATCAGCTAATTAAATATTTTCCAAAAACTCATACAAAACTCTTACTCCAAATTTAAGTCCGTCAATCGGCACCCTTTCATCGACTCCGTGAAATAGCGCAAAAAAATCAAGATCCTCAGGAAGTCTTAGAGGTGAAAACCCATACCCAACTATTCCAAGATCATGTAAAGCTTTGTTATCAGTTCCACCACTCATTAAATAAGGAACTGGAATTCCTGCTGAATCTTCAACATTAATCGCCTTGCACATCGCTTCAACCAACGGTCCAGCAAACTCGGCTTCAAGTGCAATATCACGGGTGAGAATCTCAACCTCAATCTCATCGCCAGCAAGCTTCTTTATTGTTTCGTGAAGATCATTTTCATATCCAGGTAAAAATCTGCCATCAATTACCGCGCTAGCATTTTGAGGAATCACATTTGCCTTATACCCAGCCTCTAGCATTGTTGGATTTGCAGTATTAGATACCGTTGCACCAAGCATTTTAACTGCATTTCCTAAGTGGTTAAGAAGTGGTTGCACATTTTTCGGATCAAATTTATCACCCGTTAGTTCAGCAATTTTTTTAAAGAATTGAGATGTTGTTTTAGTAAGAAGTTGTGGCCATTGGTAATTGCCAATCCTTGAAACCGCATCAGAAACCTTAGTTACTGCGTTATCGCGATTAATAAATGAACCATGTCCTGCAGTTCCTTTAGCGCTTAACTTAATCCAAGCAATGCCCTTTTGAGCAGCTTCGACTAGGTAGAGCCTGTGTCCACCAGTAATTGTTACTGAAAAACCACCAACTTCAGAAACTGCCTCGCTGCAACCAGCAAATAGCTCTGGACGATTTTTTACTAACCATCTAGATCCATAAGTTCCCGAGGCTTCTTCATCAGCAAAAAATGCTAATAAAATATTTCTAGGCGGCTTATATCCAGTACGCTTCCACATTCTTACGGTGGCCAAAATCATGGCATCCATATCTTTCATATCAACTGCGCCACGACCCCAAATAAATCCGTCTTTAATTTCACCGCTAAATGGATCACCCGACCAGTCAGAAGCATTAGCAGGCACTACATCAAGATGGCCATGCAAAACCAGACCAGGACGAGAGATGTCACTTCCTAATATTTTGGCAATTACATTTACTCGGTTTGGTGCGGTTTCAATTAATTCACATTCAATACCGACTTCTGTGAGTTTTCCGGCAACGTACTGGGCTATCGCTTTCTCATCCCCACGACCCTCGCCATGATTCACACTCGGAATTTGGATCATTTCTTGGCAAAACAAAATCGTCTCATTTTCTAGCTCTACGATTTGCTGCGCTGTTAATTTCATAGGGATATTGTGCTACAAAACTTCAATTTCCCTTCAATTCAGATTGCGTTAAAATACAAATAGGTCCAGGTGGCGGAATTGGCAGACGCGCTAGCTTGAGGTGTTAGTGCCCGTAAGGGCTTAGGGGTTCAACTCCCCTCCCGGACACCAAAATCTTCCTTTCCTGAATATGATGCGCAAGTGGATGAGATGACTAGTGATCTAATACGAGTAATCACCGACTTTCCAAAGCAAGGAATTGTTTTTAAAGATATAACCCCATTACTTGCAGATGCTAAGGCGCTTAATGATTGTTGTGAAAAAATTGCCTTATATGCCAAAGATGCTGACTACATCGCAGGAATTGAGGCGCGTGGTTTTATTTTAGCTTCAGCAGTTGCAGTCCTTAGTGGTAAAGGTTTCATTCCGATAAGGAAAAGTGGCAAGCTACCAGGTCAGGTTATCTCCCAGAGTTATGAACTCGAGTATGGGCAAGCAACATTAGAAATTCATTCAGACCTAGTGCCTGCGGGCAAAAAAGTCTTAATCGTTGATGATGTGTTGGCAACTGGGGGCACGGCGCTAGCTTCGGTTGAACTAATTGAAAAAGCCTCGCTAATCCCGACCTGTCTCGTATTCCTGCTTGAGATAAACCAATTAGGTGGAAGATCACGAATTCAAGCAGCACGTCCTGGTCTACAAATTCAAACTATCTTGGCAGAATGAGCACATGGCCGAGCTAATCTATTACTGCGGAACTATGGATAGTGGTAAATCCACACTTGCTCTGCAAACTGCGCATAACCATCGCTCACGTGGGCGCGAAGGTGTTATTTTCACGAGCAAGGATCGTGCAGGTAAGGGTTTAATTTCTTCAAGATTAGGTCTACAAATAGATGCACTTGAAGTTGATGCGGATTTAAATTTACATAAGCTAATTGTTGAAAGATTGTCCATTGGTGGAAAGATAAGTTTTATCATCTGCGATGAAGCACAATTTTATTCACCAGAGCAAATAGAGCAGTTAGCAAAAATTGTAGACGGACTTGGAATTGATGTATACGCATTTGGAATCCTCTCTGACTTTAGAACTAAACTATTTCCAGGTAGTGCTCGCTTAGTTGAGTTAGCTGATCGAGTCCAAACGCTGCAGGTTGAAGCACTATGTTGGTGTGGTGAGCGTGCTACACATAACGCAAGAACCGTAAACGGTAAGATGGTTACCGAAGGTGAGCAGGTGGTAGTTGGTGATGTTAGTACCGCTTCAACTGTTGCCTATGAAGTACTATGTAGAAGACATCATATGAGAAATGTGACTTCAAAGGTTTCTAATCCAGCAAGCGAACAATCACTTCCATTTAACAATTAGGAGATCATGAAGACTCGAGGATACGCAGTAACTACAGCTAAAGCCCCTTTGGGAAACTTTGAATTTGAACGCCGAGCACTTCGTCCAAGAGATGTTGCATTAGATATTTACTATTCAGGAATCTGTCATTCAGATATTCATCAAGCCCGTGAAGAATGGGG
>Ga0082207_1000305_pt1 | contig 28801 bp, 25 predicted proteins | sample LakMenEpi10Aug09_FD_71540 | JGI IMG/M metagenome (GOLD analysis project Ga0082207, IMG submission 71540)
GCTGGTTCCTCATTTACAAGCCTAAATCTCTCCCGGCCCAGTCTCCCGCCGTGCTGCTTCGGCAGGGCCGCACGCAAAGCATTCGAAAGCTGTTCAGCCCCCGTGCCGGGGGAACCCGGGCCTGGCCTGCAATCGCCGATCGCGAGAAACTGCTGCTGATTGTGCCCAACGGGGTGAATCCCGAGAATGGGGACACCCAGGGAGACAGCCAGAACTGGAACGACCTGCGGTCCTCCGGGTCAGATCGTGAGTCGACCGCCGACGATGTCGCTTTCCTGGGGATGCTGTTGGACGAGTGCCTTCGCAGGCACAAGCTCGATCCCCGGCGGATTTACGTGACCGGGGCCTCCAATGGAGGGATGATGACCTACCGCCTGCTGATCGAGACCCCGGAGCGGTTCGCGGCAGCCGCGACTTTCATTGCGTCACTGCCAGCCGACCTGCCCAAGACCACCAGGCCCGCGCTCCCGACGCCAGTGCTGATCGCGAACGGCACGCAAGACCCCCTGGTGAAATGGGAAGGGGGGCTGGTGCGGGGCCAGCCTGGCAAGCTGATGTCGGCGCCGGCGAACCGGGACTGGTGGATCGCCGCCAACCGGGCTGACCGGGAGCGGGGCGTGGAGCGGGCCCTGCCCGACACCAGCCCCGACGATGGCTGCCGACTGTATGAAACGCTCTACCCCGCCGGGCCCGAGGGGGCCCCGGTGCTGTTTTTGCGGATGGAAGGGAGCGGTCACGCACTCCCCTCGCTGGCGCACAAACTGCCCGACACGGTCCTGATCAGGCGGCTGATTGGCCCCCGGTGCCGCGATCTCGAGGGGGCGGAACTCGCCTGGAAGTTTTTGTCGCAGCACCAACGAACCTCATCAGCAGGAGCTCGCGATGGGGCCAACAAACCGCCGGCCAAGAAGTAGCACGAACGTTTGGAAAGCGGCTGGCCCAGGGACCTGGGGGCTGCCTCGCCCCCTTGGCGCGAGCATTCATCTCGAAACGACTCGCATCCGGGAATGACCGCACTGTTGTGTGTGTGCGGTGCGGATGCCTCAAAAGGAACCTCGACGCGCGCAGTCTTCGCGACACGGCGAGACCGATCTCGATCGGAAAATTCAAGAATGGTGACGGGGCCCCGACTGCCGCGCTGCCCAAGGTTTGCAAAACGTCGAGTGAAGATCGGCAGGCAGTGGATGCGGAGTGAGCATGGCCCTCGACACGGGGCCCCACCTGCGGGCGCCGGCTACTTCGGAGCACCGTCCCGAGCGGGGTCGTTCGCTTGAGGGGCGTCGTCCGCGTCCTCGGCCTCGGGGGTGGCCCCCGGTGCATTCGCGTCGGGGCCAACTGCCTCTGGCTGAGCCTGGGCCGGGGGTTCCGTGATCGTCTCGACATCGTCTGACTCCTCTCCCTTCCGCAGGGTGGAGAGCAGTTCTTTCGCTTTGTCGAGATCGAAGTCTTCCTCGGCCATCCGCAAGATGACCATGACCGACCCATCCTCCAGCGGGACGACGCCTGTCAACTGTTTCACCTTGCCCTGGGGCTCTTCGATGGTTTGCAACTGGAATGGAACTTTGGTGTCGCCAATCGGCAGTTCCACCACCTCGGTGTCGAGCACCCTGCCGCGCTGACCCGCGCCGGTCTGGGCACGCATCTGGTCCAGCATCGCCCGGCGTTCCGCCTCGGACGGATTCGCCGGGAGCATGCTGTTGCGCATCAGCCTCAGCCGGGTGTTCGGTTGGTCGACTCGCTGATAGGTCACGACCTTATTGTCGATGCCCATGATCGCCGATTCGAAGGCCTCGGTTGGCTCATAGTTCTCGGGCAGATCGATCCTGGCGATGGAGCGGGCGATCTGCTGCTTCTGGGCGGGGGTGGTGGCCACCGTCACTTTCGCATTCTTGCTGACCTGGTAGCCCATCAGGCCGAGGAACCCGAGACCGCCACAACAGAGAACGAGGGTCCCAACCACAAGGGTCACGAGCACCACCTTGGTGGTGCTGCTGGATTTGGAACGAGGCTTGGCCTCATCGACGTAGTCTTCGACTTCGAGTGGTCGGTCGTCACGATTTGGTTGGGCCACGACAGCGTCTCACAGACAGGGACGGGGCGGGTTCACGGAGAGATTCGACGGCGACAGCCCGGTGTCACCCGACTGGTCGGGGAGCACCGCGATTCCACGCAAATGTCGATAGGCACCATTATAGTCAAGTCCGTAGCCCACCACGAACAGGTCGGGAATCTCGAAGACGTATTCGTCGGGCACGCGACCCGCCTGGGTGCGGGCCCGCTTCCACAGCAAGACCGCCGTGCAGACTCCGGTCGCCCCCCAACCCTCCGCGGCCGCCCGCAGTCGGGTCAGGGTTTCACCCGTGTCAAAGATGTCGTCGACCAACACCACCTGTCGCCCGGCGACTCCCTCAGGGGCGCGGGAATCGAACCACAACTTCCCCGCCTGTTCAGTGGCACCGCGATAACTGGAAGCGCGAACCGTTTCGATCTGGACGGGGATCTTAAGGTGGCGCATCAGGTCGGCCAGGAACACGAGCCCCCCATTGAGCACGCCGACCAGGGTGACAGGCTGCCCAGCGAAGCGGGCCTCAAGTCGGGCCGCCAGTTGGGCGACACCGGTTTCAATCTGCTGGGCAGAGAGCAGTTCGTGCATGCGCTTCGATTCCTGACCAGCGGTCCCTGGGGCATTCCAGGGGCCTTGGCGTCACAACAGGGTCTCCGCAAATCACATCCCGGCGACTGGCAGTCTGCGGGCTGCGGGGCAACAGGCCGGCCCTCACCACGCGCAGACACACCGCTTGGGTGATTCCCGAGGGGCAATTGCCACGCGGTTGGCAACAACCTCAACGGTGACGCCAACCGTGCCGGTGGCTGGCCCCGGGCGACTACCTTGGCACGGAGCACCACGGTACCATCGCGGCCCGAAGAATGGGATCTTCGAGAGGTGGCCGAGGGAGTGCCGAGTGGGTCGCGGACGGTGGGTCCGCGAAGTCAAACAGCGCCGCTGGATCTCGGAGAGTGTCGATGAACCTGACTTGGCTGGCGGCGACCGGGGCGGTCCAGGCGGCGGCGGCCCCCGTCACTGCGGGACTGCATCCCGCCGACTTTGTGATGGTGGTGCTGTACCTGCTGCTGACGGCGGGAATTGTGGTCTGGTCGGCACTCCGGCAGACCGGCACCGACAGCTTCTTCCTGGGCAATCGCCAGATGCCGTGGTGGGCGGTCGGGCTCAGCATCATGGCCACGCTGCTGTCGTCGATCAGCTACCTGGGGCTGACGGGCGAGATGGTCAAGCATGGGGCCAGCATGTTCGGCACCTACCTGGGCTGGCCCTTCGCCATGCTGCTGGTGGTCCCGCTGGTCATTCCTTTCTTTATGACGCTGCGGCTGACCAACGCCTACGGGTATCTCGAGCAACGCTTTGACCGGCGGGTGCGGGTGCTGGGCAGCGTGCTGTTTCTGCTGCTGAGGCTGGGCTGGATCGCAATGGTCATGTTCACCGCGTCCCTCGCGCTCTCGAGCATGGCGGGGTGGGATCTCCCCACGGTGATCCTGGTGCTGGGAGTGGTGGCGGCCATCTCGGCGTGCTTTGGTGGCTTCGAGGCGGTGATCTGGACCGACGTGCTGCAGGCGCTGATGCTGTTTGGCGGTGCGGCGTGCATCGTGCTGTTTGTGTGGTTGAAGACCGGGGCGGGCCCGACCGGCTGGTGGGAGACCGCGACCGCTGTCCAGCAGACACACACCCGCCCGGTGTGGTTCAGTGCCGACCCGCGGGTGCGGATGACGTTCTTCACCGTGGCGATCAACGGGTTTTTCTGGCAGTTCTGCACCCACCTCTCCGACCAGGTGGTGCTGCAGCGGTACTCTTCGACCCCGTCACTGGCGGCGGCCCGCAAGAGCTACCTGGTGAATATGCTCTCGGCCCTGTCGATTGGCGTGCTGCTGGGACTCGCGGGACTGGCACTGCTGCACTTCTACACCGTCCGCCCCGAGCGGCTGGCCGAGGGAATGACCCCCACGGCGTCGGGCGACCGCCTGATGCCCTGGTTCTATGCCCACGAACTGCCCACGGGGTTCGCCGGCCTGATCCTCGCGAACTTTCTCTGCGACGCGATGCAGACCCTGGTGGCGGGGGTGAACAGCATCGCGGCGGTCGCGGTGGCCGATCTGCGGGGAGACGCTGATCAGGCGTGCCAGGCAGAAGCCGCAGGCGGGGCGGGGGAAGATCGGGGCGTTCGCCAACTGCGGTCGGCCCGCCTGTTGACGCTGGGCCTGGGACTGATCTGCACGTTCTCTGCACTTGGCATTCATACGCTGTCGAAACAGTTGGACATGAACATCGTCGACCTGATGCCCCGCGCCTTCAACCTCTTCCTGGGGCCACTGGCAGCGCTGTTTGTGTGTGGGCTGTTTGTGCCGCGGGTGACGGCGCGGGCGATGCTCCCGGCGGGGCTGCTGGCGGTGGGCATCTCGGTGGTGTGGAGCTATTGGCGACCCTTGACGGGGAAGGGTTACGACCTGTCACCGAACTGGGCGATCTGGGTGCCGTGCGTTTCTGGAGTGGTGCTGGCCACCCTGTTTTCGCTGTTCGACCCGACGGCCGGCCGGCACACCGGTCGCCAGTGGAGTTGGCGAGCCGTGATGCGGACCTCGGCAGGCTCGAACAACGGGCCCACTACTGCGCGGGTCGTGGGCTGACGAGCCGGACATTGCGGGCTCGACTTTTTCCCGATCGACTCTTCGACCAAGGGCAGCGGACCCAACCGCGCGACCTGGAGAGGGAGAGGAAGGCCGAACACCGGTTTGGAAAGAGCGGGTGGACATCGGGGCAATCCCGGACTAGATAAGCGGAATTGAGGGTCGCTGGAGGGCCAAGGGCTCAACGGCGGCGGGAATGGCTGAAAGGGCGTTGAGTCTCTGTTGGGACAACAGTCACGACACTGGTGGTCCTGACCCAGGGCGAATGGTGGCACAGCAGGCACACAGAGGAGTGGGCAGATGGCGAACTGCGGCAATTGCGGCAAGCATTTTTTCATCTCGGGCGCTGACGGCGAGGACGGGACAAAGTTCTGCGACGAGCGCTGCCAGATGGAACATCAGCTGCAGCCTTACATCGACCGGATCTCCGACACCGATCTCGACCAGGAGGTGCAGCGACTGCAGGAGTCGAAGTGTCCGGAGTGCAACGGCCCGGGCCCGCTCGAGGTCTGGCATTCGCACTCGATCTGGTCGGCGCTGGTGCTGACCCGTTGGGTGAACCAATCGCATTTCTGCTGCAAGTCATGTGCCCGGACACACCAGTGGCAGGGGCTGGCGATATCCACACTCCTGGGATGGTGGGGCTTCCCCTGGGGAGTCATCATGACGCCCGTGCAGATCGTTCGTGGTCTGAACGCCCTGTTCACCGGCTTCCCTGAGGGAGACGCTACGCCTGAATTCATCCGCCAGGCACAGCTGACGTTGGGCGCGCGCCGGCAGAAAGAACATCGGCGCCGGATGAAAGAGAAACGCCAGGGGACGGGGACGGGGACGGGGACGGGGAAGAATTCTGGCCAGCTTGTTCATAAATGGCCGAACCCAAAGCATACAACATTTCTTGGAACGATTCCACCTGTTGTTTCATCTCCTCGTAGGAGATCTCGGCATTTGCCACCGCTTTTTTTAAGGCCGCAGCTTCTTGACGGACTCGTTCTTTGAGTTCATCGCTAATCTGGTTAGCATTTCCTTTCAGGGTTTCTTTACAATTATAGAATAGGGTTTCGGATTGATTTTTCAGATCGGCAACTAAACGCCGTTTTTCATCTTCATCGGCATAAACTTCTGCTTCTTGACGCATCCGTTCAATTTCCGCTTCAGTTAGTCCTCCGGTATTACTAATTTCAATACTTTGTTCCTGTCCGGTTCCTTTATCCTGAGCCGAAACTTTGAGAATACCATTGGCATCGAGATCAAAGGCTACTTCAATTTGAGGAATACCCCGTTTAGCAGCCGGAATACCACTGAGGAGGAACTTGCCTAAACTTTTATTATCCTTTGCCATGGCCCGTTCTCCTTGAAGAACATGAATTTCTACGGAGGACTGACCATCAACGGCCGTAGAAAACATTTGAGAACGGCTGGTCGGAATAGTAGTATTGCGTTCAATAATTTTAGTTGAGACTCCCCCTAGGGTTTCTAAACCTAAAGATAAGGGAGTAATATCTAATAACAATAAATCTTTCACTTCCCCGGCTAAGACCCCGGCTTGGATGGCGGCACCTAAGGCAACGGCTTCATCGGGGTTGACTGAACGATCTGGGGTGCGACCGCCAAAATAATCACTAATGGCTTGTTGCACCGCCGGAATTCGGGTAGACCCCCCGACTAAAATAATCCGATTAATTTGATCTGGTTGTAAACTGGCATCTTTGAGGGCTTGGGCAACGGGTTCGATGGTGCTGTCTACGAGATGTTTCACTAACCCTTCAAATTCACCTCGACCGAGTTCTAGTTCCAAATGTTTGGGCCCAGAATCATCGGAGACAATAAACGGTAAATTAATTGAAGTGGTGTTCCTATTTGATAACTCAATTTTGGCTTTTTCAGCGGCTTCCCGTAACCGTTGCACCGCCATTTTTTCCGATGATAGGCTAATTCCTTCCTGGGTTTTGAATTTTTGGATCATCCATTGCACAAGACGGTTATCAAAATCATCCCCACCCAAGTGATTATTTCCGGCCGTTGATTTGACTTCAAAAATCCCGTCTCCGAGTTGCAAAATGGAGACATCAAAAGTACCACCTCCGAGGTCAAAAACCAAAATTTTCTGCTCTTGGTCTTGTTTATCTAACCCATAGGAGAGGGCGGCGGCCGTGGGTTCATTAATAATCCGCAGCACGTCTAACCCGGCAATGGTTCCGCCGTCTTTGGTAGCCTGTCTTTGAGCATCGGTAAAATAGGCGGGAACCGTAATTACTGCTTGGGTGACGGGTTCCCCTAAATAGGCTTCAGCATCTTCCTTGAGCTTTTGTAAGACCATCGCCGAGATTTCTTGCGGGGTATAAATTTGGTCGCGAATTTTCACATTCACGGTATCATCCTTGCCCTTAACACAGTTATAGGGAACCCGGGAACGCTCTTCTTCGGTATCTTCCCAGCGACGCCCAATAAACCGCTTAATGCTGTAAACAGTATTTTCCGCATTGGTAACGACTTGTCGCTTGCCTAATTGACCGATGATGCGATCGCCATACTTCCCAAATCCCACAATACTAGGAGTCGTTCGTCCTCCCTCAGAGTTGGAAATTACAATGGGTTGACCCCCTTCTAAGACCGCCACACAACTATTTGTTGTCCCTAAGTCTATGCCAATGACTTTTCCCATAACTCCTCTTATTCAGTTATCAGTGATCAGTTATCAGTTATCAGTTAATAGTTGTCAGTCATCAGTTATGATCAGTCAACAATTATGTTCAGTAACCAGTTATCAGTTATTATCGGTAAACAGTGATCAGTTAACAACTATTGTCGATCAATAACTAGGTATTAACTGTTAACTATTAACTGATAACTGATTACTGATAACTGATTAAGGGTTTTCTGCGTCGGCCGTTGATTCTGCTGTAGAATCGGTTTCAGGAGCGGTTGCAACCTTCACCATGGCATGACGTAATACCTTTTCTCCCAATTGATAACCGTGCATTAAATCCTCAATTACCGTTCCTTCTGGGTAGGCATCCGTAGGTTCTCGCATCACCGCTTCATGTAAATTCGGGTCAAAAGGCTCTCCCTCTGGACGCATTACCGCTACCCCAAGTTGTTTGAGGGAATCTACCATTAATTTATAAACCCCCTGGTAACTTTTGTGGATATTCATTTCCGCATCGGTTTGGGGTTTAATTTGAGATCTAGCCCGATCAAAGTTATCCACCACCTGAAGTAACGGCTTCAGGGTTGACCCTTTAATGGAAATTTCTAAATCCTCTTTTTCCTTTTGAGTCCGTTTGCGGAAGTTCTCAAAATCCGCAGCTAGACGGCGATATTGCCCCGTGATATCTTCTAGTTGAGCTTTCAAGGAAGCATTAACTTCTACTAAGGCCATAACTTCAGCAGGAAAGCCCTCCCCGCTTGATTCTATTTCCTGACCAAAGGTGGTTTCGGGGGTAGCAGTTGTGTCCGTTGCCACAGAAGTTTCGGAGCTTGATTCTGTCGCGGTTGTGGCATCATGTTCGAGATCACCAAAACTTTTCGCTTCCGATTCAGAGGTTGAATAGGATTGACCCGTTAGTTCATCAGGATTATTCGCGGTTGAATTAGATACCATAATCGTAATTTGTCCTTATTAATCACAAAAATAAGCGCGAGATTTCCTAAACCTTCAAGATATTAGGAGCAACCTCACTCTTGATCATCATGGCGTAAACGTTACTTCAAAAATTTTAACTGAATTGGAGCCATTCATTCCATCTCTGAGGGAACACCACAACACCGCAACACCGCAACAGTAGGATTTTGTGGGAATTTGCCTTGAATCAGAAGTGCTTCCATTGACTTTCTCTAAAAAATACAACCTCGTAGCTGGGGAAAAGCTATCATCAACACAGATCATCGATAAATTAATCAACGTCAGGAGATAGAATCCGTCAATTATACTTAGGGCAATGTATTTTCTAAGTGTTGAAACAGTCTATACTACAAAAAGAAGGAAATGTTTTCTCAAACATTGAAGGCGGTTATGTGCAGTGGCAAACCCTACAGTTAGCTGATCTAAAAAACACTAAAAAGCTATTTCCTGAATACAAGAACTTGGATTCCCAAGTTTTGCAGGATGTAGTGAATCGGGTGGAAACTTCCTTTTCAAATTTCACAACGCCGCGGTGGCATTCTTGTGAGTGTGGTGAGTCTTTAGATCGAGACTATAACTCAGCCAATCTTATCAAAAAGATTGGTCTGAATTATAAAAGTGGCGGGGGAACTCCGTCACTCAAAAAAGCCCTTGCAAAAAGGGAAAAAGAAGCCTGCGGTCTAACTGTACGACCTTGGCTGTCAGGTTCGTTCACAGATATATAACTTAAGTCTAGGCTATGACTAATACATCCCAAAGACGCGCCTTGGTTGTTCAAAGTAATACTCCCTTTGGCAACAAATTAATTCAATCTGGTTATATTAATCCTGAGCAGTTGCAGCAGGCTATAAAAACAGCCCGCCCCGGTCAGCCCCTAACGGAAATTTTAGAATCGATCACGGGTCAGCCCCTGCCCCCGGAGTTAGCCCGTCAGTACAAAAAACAACAGTTATTTGAACTGAGAATTATTCATGGGGTCGAAGCCTATGATCCTGAAATTGAACCGATGACGACGGAAGAACTCGAAGCCATGCTGAAATTTCTGGAGACAAGTTTAGAAACCTGTAAACGCCATCGCTTTATTCCCCTACGCAAGGTCGAAAGTGATCCATCTTCGGTCTTAATTGCGATGGTTGACCCCGATAACCTGACGGCGTTGGAGGAGTTAAGAAACCAAATTCTACGACCCCAAGCCCTGAAGTTACAACGGCGGGTAATTACCCATGAAGATTACGATCAAATCATTTCCGCCTACAGTGATGAAGATGTTAAACGCAAAGCCGTCGAAGCTGCCATTCGTGACAAAGAAAAATTAGATTTTACCGCCGGGGATTTTGACACCACAGACCTCGAAGATATGGGGGATGAAGGCGGTGGCATGGATTTGGCCGATGAAATCGAACAATCGGAAACCGCCCCGGTGATCAAAGCGGTGAACGTGATTTTAGCCAAAGCTCTCTCGGAAGGGGTGTCTGATATTCACGTCGAACCCCAAGAACATGAGATGCGGATTCGGATGCGTCGAGATGGGGTTTTAGAAGAATATTATAAGTTTCCGAAAAAGGTGATTCCCGCCATTACCTCCCGGTTTAAGATTCTAGCGGAAATGGATATCGCCGAACGCCGTCAAGCCCAGGATGGTCGGATTCGTCGGAAGTTTCGAGGACGGACGATCGATTTTCGGGTGAATAGTCTCCCCAGTCGCTACGGGGAAAAAATTGTTTTGCGGATTTTGGATAGTTCCTCAACTCAATTAGGGTTAGATAAATTAATTACTGATCAAGAAACCTTAGCCTTAGTTCGGGAAATCGCTTCTCGACCCTTTGGGTTGATTTTAGTCACCGGGCCAACGGGTTCAGGAAAATCCACCTCCTTGTATTCGGTTTTAGCCGAACGCAACGATCCAGCGATTAATATTAGTACGGCCGAAGATCCGATTGAATATGCCTTACCCGGAATTACCCAGTGTCAGGTAATTCGAGAGAAAAATTTAACTTTTGCTAATATTTTACGGGCGTTTTTACGACAAGATCCCGATGTTTTATTGGTGGGGGAAACGCGAGATTTAGAAACGGCCAAGACTTCTATTGAAGCCGCCTTAACCGGACACTTAGTATTAACTACTTTACACACAAACGACGCGGCTGGGGCGATCGCCCGTTTGGATGAAATGGGGGTGGAACCCTTCATGGTGTCAGCCGCCTTATTAGGGATTCTCGCCCAACGTCTGATGCGTCGGGTTTGTGGCGAGTGTCGGATTCCCTATACCCCCACGGTTGAAGAACTCGGTCGTTATGGACTTTCCGCTTCCCAAGAAGTTGATATTACCTTCTATAAAGCCAATACCATTCCTATTGAACAACGGAAACATCTGGCGGATTCGGGTCAGTTGTGCAAAAAATGTAATGGACTGGGTTACAAAGGTCGGGTAGGGGTGTACGAATTCTTGAAGGTGACTGAAAGACTGCAAACCCTAATTACCAAAGGTGCCCCCACGGAACAAATTAAAGAAGCTGCTGTAGAAGAAGGGATGAAAACCATCTTAGCCTACAGTTTGCAGCTAGTCCGCGAAGGCTATACCACCTTTGAAGAAGTGGAGCGGGTGACGTTTACCGATTCTGGTTTAGAAGCGGAACTCAAAGCCAAACGAAAACAGGGCTTAACCTGTAAGAGTTGTGAAGCGGAATTGAAACCGGAATGGTTAGATTGTCCCTATTGCATGACTCCACGCTTTACTAGCTAAACATGGGGGAAAATTGCTATTTCCCAAAGGTTTCCTGTGGGGTTTAGAACGGTTTCGGTGCTTAGTAAAACACAACTATTGGGAATACTAGGAGAAATTCTTAATTTTCACAGGTTTTGGGTTAACAGCAGGTTAATACCAGAACCGAGCAAATCGTTACAACTTAATTTAGAGGAGAACAATAATGGGATTAATGATTGAAGACGCTTTAGAGTCTTTAGTCGAGCAGGGGGGGTCTGATATTCATATTCAAGCAGGCGCACCTATCTTTTTCCGAATTAGTGGAAAACTGACCCCTCAGCCTCAATTTGGGGAAACTCTATCCCCCGAAGAAGTGCAAGCTCTGATTTATCAAATGCTGAATAATATGCAGCGTAAGCAGTTAGAGCAGGAGTGGGAATTAGACTGTGCTTATGGGGTACGGGGACTAGCACGATTCCGGGTGAATGTCTATCGGGAGCGGGGTTGCTGGGCTGCTTGTTTACGGGCCTTAGCCTCTAAGATTCCCAATGCGGATAAATTAGGGGTTCCCCAAGTGATTCGGGATATGACCGAACGCCCTCGGGGTATGGTGTTGGTAACTGGTCAAACGGGTTCGGGTAAAACCACAACCATGGCGGCTTTGTTAGACTTAATTAATCGGACTCGCTCGGAGCACGTCCTCACGGTGGAAGATCCAATTGAATATGTGTTTCCTAACATTAAAAGTTTATTCCACCAACGACAAAAAGGAGAAGACACTAAGAGTTTTGCGAATGCCCTAAAAGCGGCATTACGGGAAGACCCCGATATTATTCTGGTTGGGGAAATGCGAGATTTAGAAACTATTGGTCTAGCGATTTCTGCCGCTGAAACAGGTCACTTAGTCTTTGGAACTCTGCACACGAACTCAGCCGCGGCGACGGTAGACCGGATGTTAGATGTATTCCCACCCATTCAACAACCTCAAGTCCGATCTCAATTATCGGGTTCACTGGTGGGGGTTTGTAGTCAAAACTTGGTTCCCGCCATTGGGGGCGGTCGTCGGGCTTGCATCGAAATTATGATGAATACTCCGGCTATGGCTAACTTAATTCGGGAGGGAAAAACCGCTCAAATTTACTCCCAAATTCAAATGGGAGGAAAGTTGGGAATGCAAACGATGGAAATGGCTTTGGCGAGACTGTATACCGAGGGTCAAGTCACTTGGGAAGCGGCGATGAGTAAATCGTCTAAACCCGATGAGTTGGAACGTTTAATTGGCCCGGCTCCCTCGGCGACTAAGGGACAAAAAGCCAGAGCTTAATCAGTCATCGGTCATCAGTTATCAGTTATCAGTGTAGAGACGTGCGGTGAGCGCAGTGATGCCGTGGGCTATTGGCACGTCTGTACCAGTCATCAGTAAAAAATTAATACTGAGTAGGTAAAAATATATGTCAAGCAGTGCAGTTCGGAGTCAAGTCAGAAACAGAGGTTTCGACTTTAAACGAATCGAAGAAAGTATTAGTATTGCCCTCGCAAGTATTACCGTTAAAGATTTGGCAATTTTTGCTCGTCAGTTTGCCTCAATGTTTAACGCCGGAATTTCGATGGCAAAATGTTTAAGTGTATTATGTGATCAATGTAGTAATGCGAAGTTAAAAAATGCCTTAACTTTTATTCGGGCTGATGTGGAAGAAGGGGTAGAACTTTCCTTAGCCATGAGAAAATTCCCCGATATTTTTGATCAGCTTTTTATTAGTATGGTCTCGGCGGGAGAAACTGGGGGGGTGTTAGATGAAGTCTTAGAAAGACTAGCAGTAATGATGGAAAAAAACCACAAAACTAACGCCGAAATTGCTTCGGCTATGTCCTATCCCAAAACCGTTGGCTTTATTGCCATTGCGATCTTTTTTGGGATGACAACTTTTTTACTCCCCACCTTTGCGAAAGTGTTTCAGGATATTGGGGCAACACTGCCAGTATTTACGCAGATTATGCTCAATATTAGTTCCTTTTGTCGAACTTGGCCACCGATTCCGCAAGCTATTGTGATCGGGACTTTGGTGGGTTTATTAATGATTTATAAAGCCGTTTATAAAACTCCTGCTGGCAGAATGTTTTTTGATAAGCTATTTTTAAAGTTACCAATTTTTGGCAACCTGATTCAAATTTCTGCTGTGGCGCGGTTTTGTACAATTTTTGGCAGTTTAACCCGATCTGGGGTTCCAATTATGAACTCTTTGCAAATTGTGGAAGAAGTGGCGGGAAATGCGGCGATCGCTTTATGTATTGCCAATGCCAGAGATTCTATTCAACAAGGAGGTTTAATTAGTTTAGCCTTACAGGAAGGAAATGTATTTCCCGGGTTGGCAATTCAAATGATTGCCATTGGGGAAGAATCCGGGGAACTTGATAAAATGTTAATGAAAGTCGGGGCGTTCTATGAAACGGAAGTGGAAGAAGCAGTAAAAGGACTTACCAGTATGTTAGAACCTTTGATGATTGTGATGGTGGCTGGAATTGTCGGTTCAATTTTGTTATCTATGTATTTGCCCATGTTTTCAGTCTTTGAAAAAATGGGTTAAACACATTAAGAAGGGAACAGGGAATAGGCAATAGGCAACAGGCAACAGCCTTAATATTCCCTGTTCCGGTGTTCCCTCCCCCCTAGCCCCCCGTGCACGGGGGGTTTGGGGGGGCTGTTCCGGTGTTCGTAATTTCAAATTAATTTTTTATTCAGGTTATGTCTATTCAAAAATCTCATTATGAAGCGTTGCTGGCAGAATATAGTAATTGTGAATCCGCGATTACTTTACTCAAGCAACATCGTCCTTATTTTGAAATGGTTCCGAGTATTCGCCGTTCTGATGATAGTGTGATTACGATTCCCTTACCCATTGTGCGTTTGCGTCAGGGAGTTTCCTATTCAGGACAACAGGGAATTAGTATTAAACCAGGCGATGCGGTGGGTTTACCCTGTGATATTGTGATTCTAATGTGTGATCCAGAATGGAAAGTCAAAATCGGGCCAGAAATTTTTATTTTTATTCATCGTCCCCAAGAAGAATTATCGGATTTATTAAGGCGCTGGCGATTAACTCAAGTCTTATTAGATCAAGATTATGAATGGATTATGCCGCATCATTATAAATACGTTGAGTCTCAAAAGGCAGAGGATCTTTATCCTTTATTTGTTTTATTTCCCGACACATCCGAATCAATTAAACGGGGATTAATTGGGGCTAATTTACCGTTTGTGATCCACTCCTTAGAGGAGATAATTGACAATTATGAATACCCAGATTTCGATAAAATCCCATTAGAAGAATATCAAGAATTTGGTGGAGAATGAGGATCAACTTTGACACTTCATTAATTAATCCGGTTCCCGTTTATAACGTCGGGGGTTGCGTTCTCCAGGGTGACTTTGTTTCCTGTACCAGCGATACCATTCCCCAGAAATCCGAATGGAAAGCCATAGTAATAATAATGCAATTAATCCCCCCTGTTTAGGGGCATCGAAGGCAAAAATTACTAAGAAAACACAAAGAATATCCTGTGCTAAAATCACCCATAGGGGCAAACCCCGTAGACGATAAAATAATCCTGTTTGTACTAATTGTAAAACCAGAGCCAGTAAACCCGCAACAATGGCAATAATCCAATATAAGCTCGGTTGAACGTTAGTTACTTTTGCGATCGCTAAACCCAAAATAGCACCCACAAAGGGGCTAAATAGTAATTGTATTATTTGTAAAATCCGTTGTCCTAGTATTTTTTTTGATGCAAAAATTTCAAATAATGACCAACTAACGAGAACCCCAACAACGACCTGTGGAGAAAATTGAGACAGAAAAGGTACACTCGACCATAAATCATTTCGCAATACACCAATAACCAGTAAAGGTAAAGCAATCCTTAATCCCGCCGCCGCCGAAGCCGATAGCACCGCTAGAAGTTCAATCATAAATCAAAGTGAGGAACAAAGTATTTGATACCGAAAATTAAATAGGGGGTCTGAGCCTGGTTTAAAGGGTGATCTTATATTCTATATACTAATTATAATTTGGTTAAAAATGGGGATTTTATTCCCTCTATTCAATAAATGAAGTTTATAGCAAAAGGCAATAGGGAATAGGCAATGGGCACTCTTGTAAATACTTACTGTGAGCAGCTTTTAGCTTTCAAGAATGTCCTAATAGATGCGGCAACTGATATATCTATCAAAATTTATGTGTTTATAACCCGGGTTAATTCTATTATGACATATCTATTATAACTGGGAACTTTTTAAGTTATTAAATGTCTATAAAATTCGGAGCAAATAGCAATAAAATGATGTCCAAATTCCTGATGGGTTTAATCGTTAGTATCATCTCTTTAAGTCCCAGTTTATCCCTAGCCCTAACAACACCTCCTAGGATTGATCAAAAAGTAGAATGTGATCTATTAGTGGTTGGGGGCGGACTTGCGGGAAGTGCGGCTGCTTATGAAAGTTTACTAGCAGGAAAAACCGTTTGTTTAACCGAAATTACCGACTGGGTTGGGGGACAAATTTCTGCCCAGGGAACCTCCGCATTAGATGAAAGACCGACACAAAGATCCCTTTTATTTTATCCTAAAGGTTATTTAGAATTACGAGCAGAAATTGAAAAAAAATATGGGATGCTTAACCCCGGAGCTTGTTGGGTTAGTGAAGCCTGTTTTATGCCAGAAGCTGGGCATGAAATTTTATTAAAAATGTTTAAAAAAGCCGAAAAAAAAGGTAAAGGAAAGTTACAGTGGTTTCCCAATACTGTGATTAAAGATATGACAATTGTTGATAATCAAATTACCGAAGCGATCGCAATTCAACATATTTCTGCCCCCGGACAACCGCCCTTAAATACAAAACCTTTATCTGCGATTATTGATGATGCTTATGAGTATGAAAATTCACCACAATTGGATAAAACAATTATTAGATTTATTCCTAGACAAAAAGCTAATCAAGGAGCAGATTGGTATATTATTGAAGCAACAGAAACCGGAGAAATTATTGGCTTAACTAATATTCCCCATCAACTAGGAATTGATTCTCGTTCTCCTCAAGAACCCACCGCATCTAGTATTACAAAAGATCCCTATTGTACTCAAGGATTTACCTATACTTTTGCAATGGAGGCGACTAAAAATCCCCAAATCCATGAAAAACCCCCATTCTATGAACAATATGCTCCCTATTATAGTTATGAATTATCCCGATTAGCCAATTTTAATTTAGTTTATACCTATCGGCGAATTCATAGTATGAATCCCAAAGAAAAACGTTCAGCAAATCCCAGGGAATGGCCGATTTATCCCGGGGATATTGCTATGCAAAATTGGACATGGGGAAATGATTATCGACCCGGAACATCGGCGGATAATTTAATTTTAAGCCCCGCCCAATTATTCGAAACAGGTCAACTAGAACCTGGAGGTTGGAAAGGCGGGTTAAGGACAGAAACCTTGCGAAAAGGGGAAGAAAATGCTCAAGGTTTTTTCTATTGGTTAGTAGCAGGAACTACAGACTCCCAGCTAGGTGAAGGGGTTAAACAAAAATATCCGAATTATCGCTATTTATCGGGTTTAAATTCTCCGATGGGAACCGTTCATGGGTTATCAAAATATCCCTATATCCGAGAAGGGAGACGAATAATTGGTCGTCCTTCTTATGGTCAAAAAGACGGATTTAGGGTATCAGAAATTGATATTTCTCGAAATAACTTTCGTCAAAATTGGTATCCTGAAAATTTAACTCCAGAAACCTATAGACTGCTATGGTTAGAGTTAGGAGGGTTAAACAGTTTACCCGCTTTTTCAGGACAAAAAACCATTGCAGAAATTAAAGCCCGTTCTCGGTCTACAATTTATCCTGATACCGTAGGAATTGGTCATTATGCGATTGATTTTCACCCCTGTTTAACCCTAAGTCCCCCGGAAACTCCAGGGAATACAGAACGCGAAGGAGAACGTCGCGGACAGGGACAAGCTTACCCCTTTCAAATTCCTTTAAGGGCGATGATTCCGCAAAAAATTGATAATCTATTAGTAGCTGGAAAAAGTATCGCCACCAGTCATATTGCGGCGGCGGCTTATCGGGTTCATTCCTTTGAATGGTCGGTGGGGGCGGCGGCGGGAACTACCGCAGCATTTAGCTTAAAAACCGAGATCTTTCCCTATCAATTAGTCGATGATTTACCCTATCGGGAACCAATATTAGAGGAGTTACAACGGTTATTAGAAAGCAATAATAATCCAATTTTATTCCCAGGAATGTCTATTTTTAATCAGTCTTGGGAAGATTGGCAATAATCAAATTACTTCTAATTTTGGCTTCAGTCTCAAGGAACAGTTATATTTTATCAATTTTTGAGACAATTATTAGGATATAATGGTGCATATTCTATTGATTGTAAGCAGAACAGATCATAATTATGAGATTAGACGAAGCGGTTGAATTTGCAGAAAATCCTGAACCTCGGTGTCCCTGCGTGTTGTTATTGGATACTTCCGCATCAATGCAAGGAGCTCCCATTGACGCCTTAAACGATGGACTAATGGCGTTTAGAAACGATTTAATTCGGGACGAACTCGCTAAAAAACGGGTGGAAGTGGCAATTATTTCCTTTGATAATCAAGTTAAAATTTTACAGGATTTCGTTACTGCTGATCAGTTTGAACCACCTTTATTAACCGCCCAAGGTCAAACTTTTATGGGAACTGCTATTAACCAATCTTTAGATTTAGTAGCGGCGAGAAAGTTAGAATATCGTAATAATGGTATTACCTATTATCGTCCTTGGGTATTTATGATTACCGATGGTGAACCTCAAGGAGAAAATGATCGCGTTACAGAAGAAGCAACTCGACGCATTCAAGAGGAAGAATTTAAAAAACAGGTAGCATTTTTTGCCGTTGGAGTTGAAGGGGCAAATCTGGATAAATTAGCTCAAATTGTCCAGAGAACTCCGTTAAAATTGCGGGGTTTAGACTTTAGAGAAATGTTTATTTGGTTATCTACAAGTATGCAAACCGTTTCCCATTCTAAAGTTGATGAACAGGTAGCTTTACCCCCGCCAGGATGGGGAAGTGTTTAAGCAATTATTCATAAAAAATAGGAGTTTTTTATCCGTAGTTAAATTATATAAAATTACAATGAATTTAATTTGTCATTGGCAAGTTGTTGCAGCATCTGTTACCGGAAAAAGTCACGAAAAACAAAATATTCCCTGTCAGGATGCCCAGGGTTATAAACGGTTATCTAATAATCAATTAATTTTTGCCGTAGCTGATGGGGCGGGTTCGGCAAAATTAGCGGATTTGGGAGCGAATATTGCGGTTAAAATAGCGTTAGAGACTCTGGAAAAACAGATTAATTCTGTTGATATTAATATCGTTTGGGAAGATTATTTAAAATTGGCTTTAAACGAAGCTTTAACTGCTATTCAAAACGAATCTGTTACCCAAGAAATAGAAGTTAGGGAATTAGCAACTACTTTAATTATCGGTATAGCTACACCGGAATTAGTCGCCGTTGCTCAAGTAGGAGATGGAGCTATTGTTGTGGAAGATAAAACCGGAAATATTCTGGAATTAACCATACCCGCAAGTGGAGAATATCTAAATGAAACGGTATTTTTAGTATCTTCTAATGCCATTGAAACTGCACAAATCAACCTCTGGTTAGGACAACCAAAATATTTAGCTGCTTTTTCCGATGGTTTACAAATGTTGGCGTTAAAAATGCCAGAAGGAAAACCCCATCACCCGTTCTTTTCTCCTCTGTTTAAATTTGTAGAAACTATCACAGATGAAACCGATGCTCAAGAACAGTTAATGGGGTTTTTGCGTTCTCCTCGGTTAACACAAAGAACCGATGATGATCTAACATTAATCTTAGCCAGTTTTAACCCTTAATCTAATTCATCTGGGTTAATTCCCATCTGTCGCAAACGTTCTGCTAAACGTTGACTACGTTCGGTTTCTTGCCTTAATAATACTTCCGTTTCTTCAGCCCGTTGATGTTCAGTTTCAGCCCGTTGGCGTTCGGTTTCAGCCCGTTGACGTTCAGTTTCTGCCCGTTTAATTTCCTGTTCTAACTGTTGATTAATTTCCACATAAGACAAGAATTTTGCCCCATCAGGGCGATAGATTTGTAGTTCTGCTTCTGAAACTTCAAAACGAATCCCCAACCGAGGACTAACGAAATTTTCAGAGGTTTCAATTACATCTAATCCCCCATCCCCACGCTGCCAACCTTGGAATTGATAATTTTCAGGATTATAAATATAATATTCCTCCACTCCGTAGCGTTCATAAAACACTAATTTCCGTTCCATTTCCGACTTCGTATTCCCCGGAGAAAGAATTTCAAAAACTACTTGCGGGGCAATTCCTTCTTCCTTCCATTGCATATAGGAACCCCGTTTTCCTTTCGGTCTTCCTAATACAACTAAAACATCCGGTGCATTCACAATATGGGGTTTTCCCTCCACCGGATACCAGAACAAATCCCCGGCTACAAATACATTAGGATCATTAGCAAATAACCATTCTAAATTCTGTTCAATTGCTACAATCCAATTAAATTGTTCTGTATTATTTGCCATGGGTTTTCCATCGGTTTCGGGATAGATAATTTCCGTTGGGTTAAGAGTTGCGGGTTGAGAAACCATAACTTTAATTAAAATAAAGGAAATAGGGATCGCGGATTTAAGAGGATTTCACAGATTTTAATCTGTGTTAATCTGCGTAATCCGTTTAATCCGTGATGCGGATTTCACGGATTTTAATCTGTGTTAATCTGCATTAATCTATCATAATATCTACTAAATAACCTATGATGCAGTATGAAGTTTAAACAGTTACTAGCAAAAGTTGGAATATCAATATCTTCCGAGTCTCACCCGGCTTTAGAAGAAGAAGTTAAGGGGTTAACGACGAACTCCATCGCTTGTCAACCGGGGGATTTATTCTTAGGAATGCCCGGAACTCGGGTCGATGGCGGAGAATTTTGGCCCAGTGCGATCGCCTCCGGTGCGGTAGCCGCGATTATTTCCCCAGCCGCCATCGAAAAAACCCAAAACCGCATTACCGCCGAACATCCCTGTATTATTCCCAGCGATAATCTCACCCAAGTCTGCGCCCAAATTGCGACGGCTTTTTATGACCATCCGGCGGAAAAATTGCGCCTGGTAGGGGTGACAGGAACCAATGGGAAAACCACAACCACCCATTTGATTGAATTTATCCTCAGCAATAGTAACCATCCCACAGCCTTACTGGGAACCCTGTACGCCCGTTGGCCCGGATTCCAAGAAACGGCCACCCATACCACCCCCTTCTCCGTAGAATTACAGGGACAACTGGCCCAGGCGGTAGCCGCCGGATGTGAGTTTGGGGCGATGGAGGTAAGTTCCCATGCGTTAGACCAGGGACGGGTTCTCGGTTGTCCGTTTCAAGTAGCCGTGTTCACCAATTTAACCCAAGACCATTTGGACTATCACCCCACAATGGAGGATTATTTTGCCGCGAAATCCCTATTATTCAGTCCCGAATATCTCAAGGGTCGAGCGATTATTAACGCCGATGACCCTTATGGTCAAAGGTTAATAGCCCAATTGGGGGATAGGGCTTGGAGTTATAGCACCAGTGACTCAACGGCTGACCTGTGGGCCGATCAACTTTCCTATCAACCGACGGGGGTTAAGGGTGTTCTCCATACTCCTCAAGGGGAGGCGGAATTTTATTTACCTTTGGTCGGTCAATATAATTTATCTAACCTGTTAGCTGCTGTCGGGGCGGGGTTAAGTTTAGGATTAGATTTAACTACCATTGTCGAAAAAACTGCTCAGTTTGAGGGAGTTCCGGGGCGGATGGAACGGGTACAAATTAGCCCTGATCAGGATATTAGCGTAATTGTGGATTATGCTCACACCCCCGATAGTTTGGAGAATTTACTAAAGGCGTCCCGTCCATTTATTCCGGGTCGGATGATTTGTGTATTTGGTTGTGGGGGCGATCGCGATCGCACCAAACGGCCGAAAATGGGGAAAATTGGGGCAGAATTAGCTGATATTGCGGTTGTGACTTCAGATAATCCCCGGACGGAAGACCCGGAACAGATTTTAAAAGATGTTTTGGCTGGAATTCCTGACAGTATCAAACCGATTGTAATTGCAGATCGAGCTAAAGCAATTCATACTGCTATTCTGGAGGCTAAACCTGGAGATGGGGTATTAATTGCGGGAAAAGGTCACGAAGATTATCAAATTTTGGGAACTGAAAAAATCCATTTTGATGATCGAGAACAAGCCCGGAATGCTTTAGCTATTCGGATCAAGTAACACCATAAAAATCAACCGAGTCACTAGATGGTCATAAAATTTGTTCTTCTCATTGTTGCGCTTGGGCGCTCTTAAGCAAGGGCTAAAACAGCGAAAACTAAATTTTAATCTAGCAAATAATTATGACCATCTACTCTCTATAAAACTGAGTTTTTGTGGTATTTTTCGAGAGTCCTGAAACACCCCTAAAGAGGTAACTACGAAGATAACCAGGCTTGTTTAAAGATATAAACTGAGATAATAATTAAAAATATTCTAAACATTAAAGTCACGGTTTGATCAGATAATTTTGGTAAAAATCTAGTGCTAATTTGCGCTCCCAATAATCCTCCTAAACCTAAAACAATTCCTGGAATCCATAATACATTTCCTTGAGTTGCGTGTCCAATACAAGCAGAAATAGCGGTAATCATAATCACGCCTAAACTGGTTTGAATAGCAACTTTAATGGTTTCTTTTAATAGTAATATTTGCAAAGGAACCATAATAATTCCGCCACCAACTCCAAATAATCCGGCTAAAATTCCGGCGGAACTTCCGGTTAAAATCCGAGCAAAAACGGGATTAAATGGAATATTATCCTCAGAATTAATGGTAGATTCAGAGATTTGTTGTTCCTCTAGTTGTTTTTTATTTGCTGTTATTTGTTTACGAACTTCTACTAAATAAACATTTAATAATAATAAACAGCCAAATAAAAATAATAATAATTTAGGGGTAAATATTCCCGCCCAAAACACCCCTATTTGTGCCGTTAATACCGAAGGAAATCCAATTCCAATGACTTTATTTAAACTCAGATATCCCATGCGCCAATTTTGAAAACTTCCAGAAATAGCCGTAATTACAATAGATAAACTACTTGTAGCCACCGCTTGAACAGGCGTATATCCTAATGCTAATAATAATGGAACTAAAACCGTCCCACCCCCTATTCCTAAAAATCCTGCTAAAATTCCAGCAATTAATCCTCCACCTGCTAAAATAATTAATTGAAATGTAGTCATTTTGTTTTTTTGTAATAGATAACCATAATTATGACAATTATTCAGAAAATTATACAATTTCTATATACAATTTTCACCCAACCCATTAGAGTCGGTGAAATCACGATTTCGGTATCCCCATTTTTGGTTAAAAATTTCCATGTTAAGACAATCTGATGTAGCTCGAATGTTAGGAGTTTCTCATCAACGGGTCTCTCAATTAAGACTTAGACATCGTATTGAGTTTACCTGGAATCGGAACTTAAAAACCTGGGTCACAACGATCGCCGAAGTTGAATATTCTCTAGCCTGTCGAACCGAGCGTTCTACTATAATTAAAAATTAGGAACTATTCTTAATCTATAGCCGAGAATCGGGAATAATGGGATTGTAATAGCTTTTCAGCCCAAAAAAGTCTAAATTAGCTTAATAAGCTGAGAATATGTCCCAATTTCCCGATATTAATTTCCATTAAACCTTCAGATTTTAAGATTAACTGTTATATTTTTTTCTCTCGGTGAGACTTCCGAACACCTAACACCTAATTTTCGGTGAACCGTACTAAAAAAGTCGTGAAAATAAGATAAACTACTTTAATAGAGTTGGGTATAATAAAAAAGTGTTATAGGAAATCTTTAACTTAGAACCTTCCTAATATTGTTAATTTTCGATCAATTAATTACCATTAAAGTAGAGGATAAATATGCAACCTACCGATCCGAATAAGTTTACAGAAAAAACCTGGGAAGCCCTAGCCCGGACTCCCGATCTGGTCAAACAATCCCAACAGCAACAAATTGAAACTGAACACTTGATGAAAGCGTTGCTGGAACAGGAAGGATTAACTAAAAATATCCTGAGTAAAGCGGGAATATCCGTTGGTCAGTTTCGAGAGAAAACTGATAGCTTTATTAATCGTCAACCTAAAATAACTGGAACAATTGCTAATGTTTATTTAGGTCGAAGTTTAGACACTCTACTGGATAAAGCCGAAGCCTATCGTCAAGAATACAAAGATGAGTTTATTTCGGTTGAACATCTATTTTTAGCTTATCCTAAAGATGATCGCTTTGGCAAGGCTTTATTTCAAGAATTTCACTTAGATGAAACCAAACTCAAATCAATTATTACTCAAATCAGAGGAAACAATAAAGTGACTGATCAAACACCCGAAAACAAATATGAATCCCTAGAAAAATATGGTCGAGATTTAACCGAAGCCGCCCGCCAAGGAAAACTCGATCCGGTCATTGGACGAGATGATGAAATTCGTCGGACTATACAAATTTTAAGCCGCAGAACTAAAAATAATCCGGTATTAATTGGGGAGCCAGGTGTGGGTAAAACTGCGATCGCTGAAGGACTCGCCCAACGAATTATTGCTGGAGATGTGCCTCAATCTTTGCAAGAAAGACGGTTAATTGCCTTAGATATGGGGGCGTTAATTGCCGGGGCAAAATTCCGAGGGGAATTTGAAGAACGCCTAAAAGCGGTATTAAAAGAAGTTACCGATTCTAATGGAGCAATTATTCTATTTATTGATGAAATTCATACCGTTGTGGGGGCGGGTGCAACCCAAGGAGCGATGGATGCCGGGAACCTTTTAAAACCTATGTTAGCCCGGGGAGAATTGCGCTGTATTGGGGCAACAACCCTAGACGAATATCGCAAGTATCTTGAAAAAGATCCCGCCTTAGAACGGCGTTTTCAGCAGGTTTATGTCGATCAACCCACCGTTGAAGATACTATCTCAATTTTACGCGGATTAAAAGAACGTTATGAAGTGCATCATGGGGTGAAAATTTCCGATAGTGCCTTAGTCGCGGCGGCGGTCTTATCAACTCGATATATTAGCGATCGCTTTTTACCCGATAAAGCTATTGATTTAGTCGATGAATCTGCGGCTAAATTAAAGATGGAAATTACATCTAAACCAGAACAATTAGATGAAATTGATCGGCGGATTTTGCAATTAGAAATGGAACGTTTATCTTTAAAAAAAGAAAGCGATGCTGCATCTTTAGAACGTTTAGAACGAATAGAAACGGAATTAGGAACCTTAAAACAAGAACAACAAAGCCTGAGTTCCCAATGGCAATCGGAGAAAAATGTAATTACCGATATTCAATCGATCAAAGAAGAAATTGATCGGGTTAATATTGAAATTCAGCAAGCTGAACGTAACTATGATTTAAACCGAGCGGCGGAATTAAAATATGGGAAAATGGAAGAACTCAAGAAAAAACTTAAAGCCATAGAAGCCCAATTAGAGAATACTCAAATCAGTGGCAAAACCCTATTGCGGGAGGAAGTCACCGAAGCTGATATTGCAGAAATTATCTCGAAATGGACAGGAATTCCGATTAGTAAATTAGTAGAATCGGAAATGCAAAAACTTCTAACTTTAGAGGATGAATTACATCACCGAGTTATCGGTCAAGATGAAGCAGTAACGGCCGTTGCTGATGCCATTCAACGGTCAAGAGCAGGGTTATCCGATCCCAACCGTCCCGTCGCCAGTTTCATCTTTCTCGGCCCCACAGGAGTCGGGAAAACGGAGTTAGCAAAAGCCTTGGCTTCCTATTTATTTGATACCGAAGAAGCGATGGTGCGAATTGATATGTCGGAATACATGGAAAAACACGCGGTTTCCCGTTTAATTGGGGCGCCTCCGGGGTATGTTGGTTATGACGAAGGGGGGCAATTAACCGAAGCAATTCGTCGCCGTCCTTACACAGTTATTCTGTTTGATGAAATCGAAAAAGCCCATCCCGATGTGTTTAATATAATGTTGCAAATCCTCGATGATGGCAGGGTTACGGACGCACAGGGTCATACTGTTGATTTCAAAAATAGCATTATTATTATGACCAGTAATGTGGGATCACAGTATATTTTAGATGTATCGGGTTCCGATTCTCAATATGAAGAAATGCGGAGTCGGGTATTAGAAGCAATGCGGGCAAGTTTCCGACCGGAATTTCTGAACCGAATTGATGAAATGATCATTTTCCATGCCTTACAAAAATCAGAATTGCGACAAATTGTAAGTCTGCAAGTTGAACGTTTATCGAAACGTTTAGTCGAACGGAAAATGACGTTAAAATTATCGGATTCTGCCTTAGATTTCTTAGCAGAAGTCGGTTATGATCCGGTTTATGGCGCTCGGCCGTTAAAACGGGCAATTCAACGGGAATTAGAAACACCTATTGCTAAGGCAATTCTTCGCAGTGAATTTGTGAATGGGGATACAATTTTTGTGGATATCGAAAACGAACGATTAGTTTTTAAACGTTTACCCCTGGAATTGTTAACTGTTCAAGAGTGATAAATAAATAGAAACCGGGTTTCTCAACAACACTTTCGGTTGTCGCCGATAGATAACATGAGAAACCCTGTTTCTGATCTTAACAATAGATCGTCTGTAATAGAGGCAATGATGAATACATTAGAAAAGTTAGAACTCCTGAGTGAAAACTGTAGCGATCGCACGGAATTAGATCGAATTATTGGGCAACTTCTCAGCATTATTTTGACTCGTCATCATCAGAAGTTAGCGATCTATGATCAGGATATTAAAAAGTTTGAGCAAACCTATAAGCTAGATTCTCAGCAGTTTATACAACAATTTGAATCAGGAATATTAGGGGATGAGATGGATTTTTTTGAATGGTTTAGTTTATGTAAATTGCGACAAGATATTTTAGTCAAAATTGGTAAATTAGAAAAAGCATTATGATGAATGCTGAAGATTATTTGGCTTTGATAAAATCCTTAATTGTTCTTTGTCCAGAAGTAATGGATTTTAGTATTCTTAGAGAGGAGGCACAAGTTACTAAAGGACTATGGCGATACCGAATAACTTTAAAAGATCATAGTTTTTTAGAAATGTTTGAGTTTTTTGAAATTCAATCTGGACAAGTAAAAATAATCAAGTATAGTTTCCATTGGCAAAAATATGATGGACAATTGATTAAACGTTGGGATAATGCGGCTCATCATCCTGAGATAGAAACTTATCCTGATCATCTACATGATGCTGCGGAAGACTCTGTATTTCCCTATCAACCAGTGGGGTTTTATGGGATTTTAAAAATAGTTTCTGAGCAAGTAAATTCTTCTTTAGAAGATTGAAAGATATTAAATGTTTAGCACCTTAGAAATTGATATTTTAAATTCAGAATACTTGGATCATAACACCCATTAACTTTGGAAAGAGAAACCGGGTTTCTAAGGAAAACTTTTGGTTGTGGCTGATAGATAACATGAGAAACCCGGTTTCTGAGCCTATTCCGAATTACTATTTTAAATTTGGAAAAAATACAGCCGGAGAAAAATGAAAAAACTCTGATAATTCTTGAATATGACGGGTAGTTAATTGACGTTTTTCATTGAGAACATCAGAGACAATAGATTCTGTCTTAAAGATAGAAACAAGGTCTTTTTGTTTAAGGTTTCGCTCCGCAATTAAAACTTTTAAAAGCTCCACACCATAAATATCAGGAATTAGGTCTTCTTGTTGATTTTCATACTCAGAAACTAATGCACCCAAAACATCTAAATAGTCTTCTTCTTCTGGGGTGAGTTCAGGTTTATCTAGTAATTTATTGATCACAGCTTGAGTCGCTTCAAAATCTTCTTCAGAGGTAATGGGACGAGGCGGAAAATCTTGGAGGAGTTGCATATACTTTTCTGCTGTAACCATAGGTTTAATCTCTATAAAATTTTAAGCAAAAATGATCAACTCAATTGATGATAAATTCTTCAGAAAAAAGGAAAGCTAAATGATTTTAATAACTTTAACGAGCTATATTTTAACCTTTACAGATTAGACTCCTGTTTTTAAAACCAAGTGTCTTTTTTCCAGTTGCCTTTGCTATAAGCTGTTGTGCATTTAAACTGTATATTCCAGCGAGCGAGGACGCTCGCACTGCATAAGATTCAAGATTTCTGCATGACCAATTTAGATGCTGAACAGCTTATTCTGCGTGTGTTAGCATGGCTCTGATATAGACTTTTCCTTTCGGAAATACGATTTTTACAATCAGTCTATAATTGTTCCCACAAATATTGAAAACCGTTAGTTGTCCAACAGCGTCAGCATGGGGAAAGGTTTGACGGACATCCTCTAAGTGCTTCCATTGGCTTTGACTGGCAATTTTATACCAACTTTTTAATCCGCTTTCTGCATTCAGATGCTTCTCCCAGAATTGTTTCAACAGAGTTTTGCTGATAACGTGCATAGGCAACTTGGTTCACAGATTAGGTTTACAGCCATCATCTGTTTTCCTTTGTTTAAGTGTGGTTTTACCCACTTTGTTAATATTAGCATATTGCGAAGTTTTTAGTCAATCCTCCCAATCAAATTATCAGGAGACAATTTTCTAATATAGTAGAAAAACAGCAGAGATCATTAATTGGAATACTTGGATCATCACAGTAATTAACTTGGGAAATAGAAACGGGGTTTCTTAACAAAACTTTCGATTGTCGCCGATAGATAACATGAGAAACCCTGTTTCTGAGCCTATTCCAAATTGCTATTTTAAATACAGAAGATTAAATTAAATAAATAGGGGTATAATTAGCTATATTCCTAATTGCTGAACTTACTTTAAGTGTATGAGTAATTTGCAGGAGATTGAACGTGCTGTTAGTCAATTAACGAAAGAGGAACTAGCCGCTTTCCGTGTTTGGTTTGCAAAGTTCGATGCAGAAATCTGGGATCAGCAATTTGAACAAGATGTTACAGCAAGTCGGCTCGATGGGTTAGCTAAACAAGCACTCCAACATCTACGGGAAGGACGTTGTACTGACCTGTGAAAGATTGTGCAACTCCTGATTTCTGGTATCATTATCGACAGTTACCGAATGAGATTCAAGAACTAGCTGATCGATGCTATGAGTTACTCAAGCAGGATTCTCGATATCCTTCGCTGCACTTTAAGAAGGTGGGGCCATTCTGGTCAGTGCGGATTGGAATCCACTATCGAGCTTTAGCAGTCGAAGAAAACGGTGAAATGGTGTGGTTTTGGATTGGTTCCCATGCAGATTATGATCAATTATTAAGAAGTGAGTAAGCTAGGGAAATAGAAACCGGGTTTCTTAACAACAGTTTCGGTTGTCGCCGATCGATAACATGAGAAACCCGATTTCTGAGCCTAGTCGTAATAGATCGTTGTATACCTTAATTAATAGGTAACTTCAGTAACAATAGCCTCTAATTCATTTTGAATATTTTTGAGTTTTTGGTGTTGTTTATTAATCCAAACAATCGTTTTTTCTTTTTCCTCTAAAGTCTTAGTATGAGCTTTTTCTTGTTGCTCAATCAAATTTTCATAGAGTGCCATTGCTTGCTCAATAAAATCAGCAAAGACAAGATATCGTTCTTGATAAACTAATTCAATCTTTTCAACAA
>Ga0082207_1000306_pt1 | contig 28790 bp, 26 predicted proteins | sample LakMenEpi10Aug09_FD_71540 | JGI IMG/M metagenome (GOLD analysis project Ga0082207, IMG submission 71540)
CGGGCGGGCCCCGCCCCGCGGCACGCCGGGGGGGGGGGGGTGGCCCCCCCCGCCGATAGCCAGTTGGGTGATCATGGCATTGATAAACGAGCCAGCCGAGAGCAACCGCGAGGGTTTCCGATCGGTCCAGGCCAGTTCGACGGCGAGTCGGCCGGTAGCGACGGCAAGTCGGGAGTGTTCGGCCACGACGGCCGGGATGGAGCTAGCTCCCGGCAGGGTCATCCCGAGGGCTTCGGCGATGCAGGCCATGGTCGACGCGGTGCCCATGGTCATGCAGGTTCCCGCCGAGCGGGCGATGCAGTTTTCGATTTCTTTCCATTCACCGTCGCAAAGGTTCCCTGCGCAGCGCTCTGCCCAGTACTTCCAAGCGTCGGTGCCGCTGCCCAAAGTGGTATCGCGCCAATGGGCATTGAGCATTGGACCGGCAGGGAGAAAAACGCTCGGGATATCGGCGCTCAGAGCCCCCATGAGCATCGCCGGAACCGTCTTATCGCACCCCCCCATCAAAACCGCAGCATCGATGGGGTGGCACCGCAGGACCTCTTCGGTCTCCATCGCAAGCAGATTGCGATAGAGCATGGTGGTGGGTTTCATGAGCATTTCGCCAAGGCTCATTACAGGGATTTCCACTGGAAATCCTCCGGCTTGGAGCACCCCGCGTTTGACCTCTTGAACCCGCTCGCGGAAATGCGAGTGGCAGGTATTCATCTCGCTCCAGGTATTGAGCACTCCGACGATCGGTTTGTTCTCGAAGTCTTGATCGTCGAGCCCCATCCCTTTGAATCGCGATCGGTGTCCGAAGCTGCGCAGATCATCCGGTCCAAACCAGCGATGGGAACGGAGTTTACTTGGGTCATTCGGGGAATTCATATTTGGGTATCGGTCGCTGCGTTGGATTCTTAGTTTTCACTGTCGGGTATTAAAGATACGATCGCCTGCATCGCCCAATCCCGGCACGATAAACTTCTGTTCGTTGAGCTCCTGATCGACCGCCCCGACGTAGATGGATACATCAGGGTGCTCCTCGTGCAAAGCGCGGATCCCCTCAGGGGCGGCAATGACGCTCAAGACCCGCACATCGGTAACGCCCCAGCGTTTCAAGGCCGCGACGGCCACGCGGATCGAACCACCCGTTGCGAGCATCGGGTCGAGGACAAAGCCCACCTGAGCCGGATCGTCCTTGGGAAGTTTACAGTAGTATTCGATCGGCTTGGCGGTCTGTTCGTCACGGTACATGCCCAAGTGCCAGACTTCGGCGTTGGGGATCAGTTCGAGGATCGGTTCGACGAGTCCGAGTCCGGCTCGAAGGATTGGGATGATCGCGATGCGCTGAGCGATTCTCGAGACCCGCATCCGAGTCAGTGGAGTTTCGATTTCGAACCCTGTTAAACTCAAGTCTTCGGTGGCCCGGACGGCCAGGAGCATCGAGAGCAATCGGATTTGGTTGCGGAAAAGCACCGGTGGGGTCGATCGGTCTCTGAGGATGGCCAAATGGTGTTTTGCCAGGGGGTGATGCAATTCGACGATCTTGGACATTCTCTACGAGCTTTCTATTCGAGTCCTGAAATATCGATGTAGCGGTAGGTACCGCGGTTGCGTTCTGCAAGTTCGCGGATCCAAGTTCCATCGTTGGGGGCGGGCCCTCGATTGAATTGGATGGTATGGATGGTCGTCGATGAACGATCGGCGCGGTTTTGAATTTCGACCAGTTGCGATTCGGTGAGCGAAGGCTCGGCCGCGTCGGTAAGAAAGAAGAGCACGTCCGGAGCAAAGGATAACCCCATTTTGAGTCCGGGGATGTGCTCGGTACCACCTGAAGGTTTGATGGCTTTGACGAAACGCGAAGCTTTTTCTTTGTTGATGTCGTTGGCTGCAAGGAGTCTGCCCCCGGACGCCCCGTTGCTCAGAGATCCCGGAGATTCATTGTAGAAGACGATTTGAAATTGGTTCTTTTCGGCCAACGAAGCGATGCTTTTGAGCAACTCACTTCGAGCAAATCGCATCGGTGCCCCATCGAATTCTTCCATCGATGCTGAGCGATCAAGAACGTAGACGAAATTGGATCCGGAGCCCTGAAGCCCCATAAAGGTGGCCGAACTCGAGCCCCCTTGGCCTTGACCGCTTTTTCCCTGGTTTGCCGACCCCTGAATCCCCGTTCCCGAAATACCTTGGCCTAGTTTACCCACCGCGTTGGAGGTCGCACCGGCGTCGGCCGAATATCCGATCAGATCCTTCGTCAGTTCGCTCAGGTCCAAAGGAGCTACCGTCTCGGCTCGAGCCGCTTGCATCGCCGCGCTCGCCGTTTGGCTTCCCGAGTTGCTATCGGTCAAGGAGTACAGATCACCGGTTTTGGCTTCGTGGAAAACGGCGATCCCGACCGGGCGGTCGATCAGGTCAGTCGTCCCACGTCGGGTTGGCTGCCAGAGCAAAGCCAGTGTGACCAACAAGATCGCATGGGTTGCCGAACTGATAATCCAGGCTTTGACTCCCCTCCAGGGATTGGGCCTGTAAGCAAAGCCCTCGCTATTGCGACGGACCATCAATTTCCCAGCACCCAGCGCAGGCACAGGTGGCTCGCAAGGGGGCGTGGGGCTTGAAGATTCCAGCGAGGGGGACTCTGGCATGGCTCAGCGGGTTAGCATTTCGAAGGAAAATTGAGGAACCAGCGATCGGGGTCCGGTAGAATGATATAGTATAGGACGCTTGTTTACAGGCTTGGAAGCCTTCGGGCATCATCCCTTTTTCTACTTACAACGAGATTCCGTTATGAATCGCTTGGTCATTGGCTGCTGGCTTACCGCATCGCTCCTTTGGGCAAATACGCTCTTGGGGCAGACGGCTGATCCATCCAAAGAAACCGCAACAAAGCAGGATGTCAAGGAAAAGGACGAGGAGATGACCGCCAAGGTCACCAAAGTGATCGATGGCGATTCGATCAAAGTCTGCTCGGCCGACGGTAAAGAGATTGAGGTTCAGCTCGAGGGGACCGATGCACCGGAGGCCAAACAAGAGCACGGCAAGGAGTCCAGTGACGCTTTGAAAAAGCTTCTTTTTGACTCCGATGTCCGGGTCACTTGGAAAAAGAAAGACAATTTCGATAGGCCATTGGCTCAAGTCTACCGAGGCGAAACACACGTCAACGCCGAAATGATCCGCACCGGACACGCTTGGCATTTCAAACGCTACAACCAGTCCAAGGCCTTGGCAGACCTTGAGATTGAGGCGAAAAAAGAGAAACGCGGGCTCTGGAAAGCCGAAAACCCAGTCGCCCCTTGGGACTATCGAAAAGAAAACCGCACTCCTGATAAACCGGATCGATAACCCGAGCTACCTCGGTTTGACCCTGCCCAAAATCCGCTCAGCCGGATACACTTCCTGCGGAAATAGTTCGATCGACCGAAGACTGCCCCGAATGACTCTATGCGATTCTCCTTTTCGATCCGACCAATCAATTCGTCTAACCAGCCTCTGGAATGCTCCTGCGGGTCGGTCGGCTCTTCGTTTAGCGGTAAATCATCGATGGGCAAGCTGGTCCTGGAGGTCCGATGAGACAGGCGTTGATCAGCGACATCCATGGCAATCTTGAAGCTCTAAACGCAGTTCTTGCCGACATCACCTCGCAGGCAATCGATGAGATCATCTGTTTGGGAGATGTCGTGGGCTATGGCCCCAACCCAATCGAATGCTTAGAACTCGTGATGAAGAAAGCCAAACTGACGATTTTAGGGAATCACGATCAAGCCACCGTGTTCGACCCCAACGGCTTTAACCCCATCGCCATGCGTGCGATCCTCTGGACCCGCGAGGAATTGGGCAAAGGAAACTCCAAGGCGGTCAATAAGCGTTGGGACTTCATCAATGATCTGCCCAGGTCGCATCAGATGGACAAGACACTTTTTGTCCATGGATCGCCCTGCGATGCGACCAACGAATACGTCTTCCCCGAGACAGCCTATGACAAAAACAAAATGGACCGCCTTTTCTCAAAGGTCCCCTTGTTCTGCTTCCAAGGCCATACGCACATCGCAGGGGTCTTTACCCCCGATCCGGGTTTCATCTACGCCGAGGAATGCGACCACAACTTTACCCTCGGACGCGAAAAACTGATGATCAATATCGGCAGCGTCGGCCAACCTCGCGATGAAGACCCTAGAGCTTGCTACACGATTGTCGACCAGGAAGCCAAAAAGGTTTTCTTTCGCAGAGTCCAATACGATATCGATACGACGATCGCTAAAATCTACAAAATTCCCGAACTGGATAACCAACTGGGGGACCGCTTGCGGTCAGGAAAATAAGCCCAGCCCTCTGACGAAACACGGAAAGCATCCATCTTGAGAACCGCAATCCTCAGCGATATCCATGGCAATCTCGAAGCCCTCGAGGCGGTGCTCAAGGACATTGAGTCTCAAAAAGTCGACCGAATCATCTGCTTAGGCGATGTCATCGGGTACGGTCCGAACCCAAGGGAGTGTTTGGACCTCGTCATGCAGATGTCCGTATGCGTCATAGGGAACCACGATTATGGAGCGGTCAACGATCCAGAAGGGTTCAGCGCATCGGCCGAACGAGCCATTTTTTGGACCCGTCAACAAATCGAGCAAAGCGAGAATCCCGACGATGCCCGACGCAGAATCCTTTTCCTGCTGAAGTTACCGAGGATTCATAGCCAGGAAGGGCTTCTGTTTGTCCACGGCTCGATCCGCGATCCGATCAACGAATATGTCTTTCCCGACGATGTGTTCAACCGCCGCAAGATGGAGAAACTCTTCGGCATGATCCAAACCTTTTGCTTCCAAGGACATACCCACACCCCCGGGATATTCACCCCCGATTACCAGTTCCTCTCCCCCGACTCCTTCAACTACAGATGCCGGCTTACCGAGCCCAAAGCGATGATCAACGTCGGAAGCGTTGGGCAACCACGCGACGAAGACTGGAGAAGTTGCTATGCGATCTTCGATCCACCCTTTTTGGAATATCGCCGAATCGAATACGACGTGGATGCAACCGCCGAGAAAATTTTCCAAATTCCTGAACTCGATCGCTTCCTCGGCGAACGACTTTTCCGAGGAAATTAAGACCAAGCTACGGATCAGAGGGACCGACAAATGATCCTCGAAGGCATCCTCACGACCCAATCGACCGACGAGCGGATGCACGTATCGCCCATCGGACCGCATGTCGATCGTCGCTTGGAATCCTGGGTTCTTAAACCCTTCAAAACATCGACGACCTTCTCGAATCTCCATCGAACCCATCGGGCTGTCTTCCATATCGTCGATGACGCATTGCTCATGGTCCAGGCCGTCGTGGGTATCTGCAATACCCAAGAGGGAACTCCTCGAGCCGATTACCAACCCTCGGTGGGCTGGGTACTTCGAAACGCATGCCGCGCCATTCCTCTGCAAATTCACCGGTGGGATCTATCCAAGGATCGAGCCGTCGCAGATTGCCGTGCCGCAGAGTGCATCGACATCCGCCCTTTCTGGGGCTGGAACCGTGCCGCAAACAGCTTGCTCGAACTGTCGATCCTTTGGAGCAGACGCGACATGCTCGATCATGACTTTCTCAGCGCAGAATTTGAAAGGCACAAGGTCGTGATCCAAAAGACCGCTGGGGACCGCGAGTTCGAAGCCCTCGCACTCCTGGAGCGATCGTTGGCCGACCGCTCCAAGACATAGGATCGCTCGAAAGGTCCCTGCAATGCTGAGAAATCTCCCAGCCGATCAAGGCAACGTGACGATGATGCCATCGTTGCGGCCAGCCATCGCCCGATAGACCTGCATATCCACCGTGCTGGAGATCGTATGCGTCGATCCATCCATCAGCAGAAACAAGCAACCGCCGGTGTGCGGACTCCAAAATCCCCCTGGACTACCCGTTGGAGCATTGGGCCCGCCAGAGCGCACGTGAACGGTGGCCATCGTGATCGCCGGGCGGACGGTTTGCCCTACGGGCTGCTGCCGCATTTGGGCGATTGCCGGTGAAAAAACCGTTTGGGCTGTCGGAATCACTCCGGCCCAACCGTTGGGGGCAAACATGCTTGCCCTTTCGCCGATCCCGATGGTGTTGGATGTCCCATCGGTGATGTCCGCATGTCGGATCGCTTGATTGCGATGAAACATCCCATTGAAAGGGGACTCCTCGTAGAGCGCCGAATAGCGCGGTACGTTTGCCGGATCTCCCCCCCCTAGCGAGCCGATGTAACTGCAATGCGCAAGATCCCGGATACCGATCGACGTCGGCCACACCGTAACCGGCTCATTCCAAGCGTCCGAGGGACATTGGTAGGAGGAAACTCGGGTGCTGCGGGCAACTTGATTCACCGCAGCGGTGATAGGGACCCCAAACTGGATCGATTGATGGAGGCTTGCCAACTCCATGTTCGGCAAGATCATCGCAAAGAAACTCCAACCTGGACCCGCTTCAGGGACCGGATCATTTCCAACCCCAGACCAAGTCCCCGTGACCCGCGAAATAAAACCTGGAGCAAACCTCTTGTGGGCCCCCTCGTAGTTGTGCAGTGCCAAACCTATCTGCTTGAGATTGTTAGCACACTGCATGCGTCGAGCCGCCTCCCGGGCAGCTTGGACGGCCGGGAGCAAAAGCCCGACTAGGATGCCGATGATGGCGATGACGACCAAGAGTTCCACAAGGGTAAAACCGCTTTGGCGGCCTCGGTCCGACTTCGCGTTGCGAGGCATTCTTGGTAAAGCAAGAAACTGAAACTTAGACATGGAGAAAACTCCTCACAGCGAAAAACGATGGGTATCGAATCGTCCATTTGGCTGGCTAGGGCCCCTGTTCGTATCGAACGAGTCCCGATGGCTTGCTCCTGCCACCTATTGTTACTGAGACTCAGTCTCAGTACAATCCACCCCAAGTACCTTTTCGCATAATTTCTTGTGAAAAGTCGTTGGCCTCGAAGCTTCACCGATGCGTGGGACACAGAAACGAAAACCATGGAAAAAGACACTGGCCCACAAGACGCTCAACCTAAACCAACCCAGGACGACTCGATCGAGAAATCCGCAGGGCCACGACTCCCAAAGATCGTTCCGTTCCGGGATCTGTGCCGATGCGGCGACGAGGTCTGGATCGAACATGCCGGGCAGCTTTACCGCCTCAGGTGCACCAAGCAAGGGAAACTCTTGCTGACGAAATAGCCCTGCAGACCATTACCGCGAACCATTACCTTGAAGCTTTTGAATCCCCGTCTAAAAACTGATCGATGAATTCCCCAAGCCTTTCGTAAAATGCGGTGGTTTCTGGCTTCAACGCAGAGAGCTTTGCCGAATCCCCATAGGAACCTATCTGGCAGAATTCTGGAGCCTGGGATTTGAGTTCCTCGAACCCTGCCTGGAATTTCTGATTCTTAACCTCGAGTCTGGGGTTCGCTTTGGAAACATTCGCAAGATCGTCAAAGTACATTTCCAGAGTCCAAAAGGTTTGGTTCGCAACCGAACGGTTGCCTAGCATGCCCTGGCGATGCTGAAGGAACCCCCGGAGCCACTGGTCGGCGCCGATAGGATCGAGAGGCTCTGATGCCAAAGCGATCAATTGGGATTTCGCTTTGGATCTCTCGGATGCAAATCCCTCGATCGCAGCTTGGATCTTACCCCTATCTCCGAACGGCTTGCCATTGAGCGCCTCATCCATCAAATCTTGTAGAGTCTCGAGTTGCTTGAATTGCGATTCTCCCTGTGAGCTTAGCATCGGCTTGGTCCAAAGCGGCCCTTGAGGTCGCCCCGGCACTCTCCTTGGAGATCCGACGCGTCCTTGTATCTTCTTGTAAAGGGTTTGATGGCAGCCAGCGCAATCGTATAGAGCATAGTCACCCCAATTCGTAGCAGCACGAGTTTGTTGGTCCAACAGATCGTGGTAGTTCAGGTTCGCGGTCCACTGGCCGATTCGGCTTTGCTGGGTTTTCCGGAAATGGGTTTGAATCGTCTGTTTCAATGCCGAGTAATCCGAGTTCCCCGATTTACTGGCCGAAAGGTGAATCCTTAGGTAATTGATGCGATCTTCTTCAAGCTGCCGATCGCTTTCGAGTGTTTCAAATTTTTTCAATTTCTCGTCGAGCGTCATCCAGTGCTTATTGGAGGTCTCGTCGAGGAATTTACCAAGATCCAAAGGTGGCAATGGCGGGTGCCCAGCAGCGTACATTTCATGAGTGACCCACTTGGACTCCTCGGGGTTTCCAAAGTGGCAACTCAAGCAAACCCGGGCCGCAAGGGCGCTGTTTTCAAGATCGTAGAACCCTTTGCCGAGCTTAGTACTCGGTTCGATGCGGAGCCAACTTGGATCCATGTGATCGACTAGGTAATCTTTGCCCTGGCCGTGGCATGCTTCGCATCCGATCGACTCCCGAGCGATGGGCTCTCCCTCGGATTGGAACTGGGCGTAGGTTCGACCTGGAGTTGTCATGCTGCTTTGATCGGACCGCAAGCCTGCATGGCAGGTTAAACACTGGGCCCGAAAACTCTCGGAATCCTTATCGATTTTGTGATCGGAATCCTTATCGATGTTGAGATTATCGAGGATCGATTCAAAAGCATCGGTTAGCGGCCCGCTCCTATCGCCGTTCTGATATACCTTGTTCAACGCGCTTGCATGAACATCCCGTTGAGCCGACACGTTCGTTTTTGAGTGCGGAACGAGCCCGAAAAACGTACTCGCTTGGTGTAGACCGATCCACCGATGCTGCTCTTGGGGATTCAGGTTGCTATGGCATGTGACGCAAGTTTTGTCATAGGCTTGAACAGAGCCTTCCCCCAAACTGTTCTTGTCTTTGAACGAGGGGGGATCCTCCAAGCCAATTGCTGGTGCTGCAAGCATCGATAGTGCAACAGCTACAACACAAATCGCGCGAAACGCAAAGATCATCGATGGACAGCAAAGCCTGAGGCAGCAATTTTGAATCATGATCTTCGCGGGGCAAAAGGGGGTTAGAGAGTCGGGACCGCTCAGGGGCCTAAGACCTTGAGTAAAAGAGCCAAGTCCGCTTCCACCGAGTCCGATTGTAATCCGTCGGAATTCGCCTCGCCTGATTTGCTCTTCGGAAAAATCGGAGACTGAGTTGATTCTGGAAAAACAAGCCGATTTCGTAAACTTTGCAGGGGAGCGATGGCCTCCTCGGGCGGAGAACTCGCAAGGGTGGAAAGGTAAGCCAAAGCGGCTTGTTCCCCATTGCCCGAGTCCATAGCCGAATTCCATTTTTCTCGTGTCCATGAACGATGTTGCTCCTGGGTCCAGATCGGCACCATGAAACCCGATCTAGCGTTGCTTGTGCGGGGATATACTCCTTGCAATTGCAATCGCTTGGCCTCGATCTTCTCACGGAGCCCTTCGAGATCCTCCGTCGTAGTGTAGCCTCCGGAGAGGGAACGTTGGAGCGAATCGAGCAACTCGTTGGTGCTGACCGAATCAGAGCCCTGGATTCGATCGATCGATACGAGGCCTTCGAGGTTCCACATTCGGATCGACGCTTTTCCGAGCTGCAAGGGTGTTCCGGGAGTCACCCGGGCCGCTTGGGAAAGTGGTCCGGGCGTCGATTTCACCGGCGTTGATTTCTCGAGAGGCTGGTGGCAAGAAGTGCATTGCTGATTAGAAAACTCTGGCCAAGTCGAGTGAGGGTGAGCCGAAGCGATGCGAGTTTCAATGAGTTCCAGTTCAGAATCGGCCTTGGTGACCTGGCCAATCAACCAACGCTCCAGAGCGAGAGCCGACGGGTTATGCGTTTCCTCGCGCCAGTGTTTTGGATAAGCCTTAAGGTACGTTGCGTAATCAAAGTAAAGAGCCGGATGTCCTGCAGCGATGATGTCATGGTTCATATCGCGGTCAGGACCGCCAACATGGCACAGCGAGCAGGCTTTCGCCCGAACCCGTTCCGAAGCCGTATTGACCATTCCAAGTTGTTCGATTGCGGCTTGCACACTCCCGGGACCTTGGTAATGCAAATCCCTCCACGCCTCGGCCGGACCGTGACAGGCTTCGCATCCGACGCCCTCAGGAATTGCCGGCAGGATTCCATCGCTGGTCAATGCGGTCGATGTGTTGTGGCAAGCTAAACAGTTTTGATAGGCCGAGGGATTCGCGATTTTGCCATCGATGAGAATTTGCAAACGCTCAAGGATCTCGACGGAGCGATCGGAGTTGAGAGTCCTCCAGGATCGAGCATGAGGATCGCTCTCGATCCAAAGCGGGTATTCGGAACCTCTCAAAGCATGGACCGAGGAAACACCCGCCGCAGGCCCGCCATGGCAAGCCGAAGCCGAGCAGGAAGGTGCACCGAGCGCTCGATTCGATGCTTGGGTCAGGGGCAACACGCCCCAAGGATCGGCGGATTCCGCTAGCTCCGTTGGGATTTGATACGCCTGCGACGGTAAAGTCGCCCCAACGAGCACAACCGCAATCCATCCCCAAAACAAGGGTTGATTCATTGACATTGCCAAGGTGCGAATCCTTGTTCATCGATGGACATTCATGGATTTCGCTTCCTTGGGATGTCCATTCGATGAAGGGCGATAAGATTCTCGAAAAGTTGTACAGTCCGAAGCGATTTTCAGACGTTTCGATACGATTATAGTAAGATTCATCCTCCAGGTTGCAATCCTGCGAGGCCGCAGACAGCCTTGGGTAGATCGGTCCACTCCCCATCAAGAAGCCAACGAAAGATGCCAATACGAATCGATCTAATCAAGGATGGGGTGAATGTAGGGAATATCCTAGTCGACCAGTACGTGGAATTGGGCCGTCGAGACAAATACGATGTCGGAGAGGTCATTCCTTTTTTTACACAGTCCGGGGATATAGCCCGTTGGGTAATAGCAGACACCGGTGGCGCTAACAAACTTCCTCGGAAAGTATGTGGATTAGAGCCACTCGCTGGCAATAACATTCGGGTAGCTAACATTCATTCTACAAATCGGGAGCTCTGGATCCAAAAAGGCGAAACAAAAACCCAGATTCTTCCGGGTGAATCGATCGAACATGCCTTGCCTAGCCAAATTCGGCTTCCCGACGGACTTTCCGTCGAAGTCGCACAAATCGAGATCAAGGAAATCGAAGCAGAGAACGCAAGCGCTCATCCGGAATTCGACGACCAACTCAAGTCCATTCTCGGTGGAACAGGAACTTCGCTCTCTTTTTCCAGCGGCTCGAGTTTCTTATCTCAGAGTACCACTGGAGGAACCCATTCGGTTTTCTCCCACGAATCGGAACCAGGTGATAATGGTCGCTTGCTGATACAGGCCATGAGGCATGTCATCCCGGCACTTCAGGAGCCTATCTACTCCCCGAAGTACCTCGCAGGAATCGCCGAGGCGGTCATCAAAGTAATGGACATGGATCGCGTGGAGATTATCACACGCAAGGACGGGAAATGGATTTACGATGAAGAAAATCAATTCCTAAGATCTCGATCGATCGAACCAGAACTTCCGTCTCGCAGCCTGCTCGAACGGGTTTTAGCTTCGGGAAAATTATCCACTTTTCCCGACGAAGCAGATGAGGGGCCATCCGAAAGCTTGATGGAGATGCAGTCCGCTATTGCAAGTCCCCTGTTAGATCCCACGGATGACAAAGGTGGATTGCTCGGAGTTCTCTACGCCGATCGTCGCTGCAAAATGGGGTCCGGTCGATCCGCCTCGATCACCAAGGATGAACAAGAGTTTATCGCAATCCTTAGCGTTGCGACTGCCAACCGTTTGGGGAACGTCAAAAAAGAGCAAGAGCTTCATACTTATCAGCAGTTCTTCTCCCAAAAAGTCATCTCCAGTCTGCTGGACAAAGGAGATGCTTTTCTCGATGGTAAAGATACCGAGGTAAGTGTTCTTTTCTGTGACATACGCGGCTTTAGCAAAGCGACCGATACGATGGAAGCCAACGCAGCGATGCAATGGCTAAGCGATACCCTAAGCGAGCTTTCCCAAGTCGTTCTAGACGCCGATGGAGTCCTCGTAGACTACGTTGGTGATGAACTTTTCGCCATGTGGGGTGCGCCCGACGAAGACCCCTCGCACGGATACAGCGCGATCCGTGCTGCGATCAAGATGATGGAAATCAAAAGGATGCTCAATGAACGCTACAAGGGAAAAATCCGATTCAAAATCGATTTCGGAATCGGGCTCAATACCGGCATGGCTCGGGTCGGAAACACCGGCTCAAGGCAAAAATTCAAATACGGACCGATGGGCCGAACCGTCAACCTAGGGAGTCGTATCCAAGGCCTAACTAAGCAGTGGCAGGTCTCCACCCTCATGGCCGAATCAACCGCAGCATTCGTGCCACCAGATACCCCCAAAAGACGCCTTTGCCAAGCTAAGGTCGTCGGTCTCGATGGCCACGTAAGCCTCTACCAATTGATGAGCCAACAAGAAGCAAACGACGATTTGATTGCGAGGTATGCAGAAGGACTTGCGCTTTTTGAATCAGGTCAACAATTCCGGCAAGCGTCAAAACTATTCGGAGAATTGGTCCAAAAATACCCTGAGGATGGCCCATCGCTCATCATGCTCGATCGCTCGGTCAATCAACTGGTTCATCCCATAGGCGCGTTTTCGCCCGTTTGGGAAGCTTTCACCAAGTGACTCCCAAGTAGCGGCCCTCCTTTTTTGCGTCCCAAGCTCAACTGCCAAAGCGCATGACCGAATAGCAACACGAATCTCTCACGTAAGCCAAACCTAAAATGCCAAAACGCCCCCATTTAGCGATACTCCTTGCCGGCCTGTTGTATGCTCTCTGTGTGCCCATGGCCGTCGCCCAAACACGAACCAAACTCAATTACCAACCAGCACCTGTAGATAATCCATTGAAAGTGCTGGTACCCTACCAAGGGGACGTTCGAAGCCGGTTCCCGCATTCTTTGGAATTCAACTACATCGCTTACTCGGATCTCGTCAAAGACTTTGGCGTCTACGACTGGGATCCTTTAGAGCGACTGCTCAATGATGTCGCTAGCCGTGGACATCAAGCTGTCATCCGCATCTACTTGGAGTACCCGAAGAAGCGAGATGTGATTCCACTATTTCTCATCAATGCAGGGCTCAAGGTGCATCGTTACTTGAATACCAACACCCAGCCCTTTCCACCCGCCGAGGTCGAAACACCCGATTACGAAGATGTGCACCTACGCCGATCCTTAAGGGAATTCATCGCGGCGTTTGGAAAGCGGTACGATAATGACCCTCGCCTTGGTTTCATCACCGCAGGACTACTCGGTACCTGGGGTGAATGGCATACCTACCCCCGCGATGATCTCTTTGCCAGCAAGACCGTGCAGCAGGAGGTCATGGACGCCTATGAATCGGCGTTCCGAACCACACCCATCCTTCTGCGGTACCCGGCTGGTCCGCACGATGCGCAGAAATCAGCCAACACGGATCGAAGATTCGGATACCATGACGACTCCTTCGCTTGGGCAACCCTCCACACCGGAAAACAAGAGGAGGACTGGTTCTTCATGACCGCGTTGAAACAGGCCGGGCAGCAAGCCGAAGTCAAATGGAAAAGCCAACCTATCGGGGGAGAGATTCGCCCCGAAGCATGGGGAATCGTATTTGACGAGAACCCCTCGAACCCTCAGGTCCAAGATTTCCTGGATTGCGTCCAGGCCACCCATGTCAGTTGGTTGCTCGACAGCGGTATGTTTGAGAAAAAGCAATCACCGAATCGGATTCAGCGAGCCATCGAACAGGTTCGCAAAATGGGATATGAATTTCATATACGCTCTGCAACGCTCGAGCTTGGAGAGACCAAGGATTCATCGTCGAGCGCAGGTTCGCTCAAGGCGAGCGTTGAAGTCGAGAACCGTGGCCTCGCCCCCTTCTATTACCCCTGGCTTACGGAATACGCTCTTTTTAAATCTGAAACGAAATTGCCTACAAAAACATTCCAAGGCAACGGGCAGCTAATCGGGTTGCTCCCAAACCAACCATCAAGGGAATGGCAAGAGAACTTCGATCTTCAAGGGGTACCCTCAGGAAGTTATACCCTTGCGATTCGCATCCCTAATCCATTGAAGCAGGGCAATCCCGTACGGTTTGCAAATGCCGAACAAGACCAAGACAGCCCAACTTGGTGCTCCTTGGGAATTGTGGAGGTTCCTAAATGGTAGATCGATTGTCCCCAATCGATCAGCGCCCGAAGCCACCGCCACCAGCAAGTCCAACCGCCGAAAACAACTCAACGCCGCCGCTGGCGCGTCGAGTCAGAGCCATTGGGGACAATGGCTCTACCAATGGGACCTCCCGATCGATTCGATACAAAGACGCAATATCGACGAGACTAATAGAAAAACATCAAGGCGAGAAACTGATTTCCCGCGATTACGCCCAGTTCGGCTTAGAAATGCGCTGCGATTCACGATATAGTATGCCATTGTGAAACGGTTGCCGTAGGGTGCGTAGGATGGACCGAGTAAAGGGAAAAGCATGAACAAAGCATTCTACAGAAGTGCTCGAATGTAAGTTTTTTGTCTTGCTTAGAGACAAATTCCTTGTGCTCGGTCAATGCCGTCGCCATAATCTGTGAGGAGTGACCCCTTATCGTTTATCGACGTTTTCTCAACGATCCGATGAACGCATAGATACTTTGAATTCGTCTTCCGCTTGAAGGGTTACTGTCGTGTTGCTGGCTCGCAAAATGCACCTTCATTACGGCCCGATCGCTTTGGCCAGCCTGCTGATTATCAGCGGTGGCGTGTGGCAGTATTCCTTGGGCACCAAAGAGAGCCCTGCAACGGGAAGTTCACCGGCGGGATTGATCGTCGGAAGCATCGCTGCTGGAATCATCCTCTTTGAGCTGTTGCTTTGGCCAAGGAAACGGTTAAGGAAATACAAATTGGGGCGAACCAAATTTTGGGTCGCCTACCATCTCTGGCTCGGACTCGCCTGCGGCCCCCTAGCCTTCATCCACTCAGGATTTCGTTTTGGGGGTACCTTCACTACCATTCTGATGGCACTTCTAGGGCTGGTGCTCACAAGCGGCGTCTTTGGCTGGGTGATGCAGGTGTTTATCCCACGTTGGATGCTCGGCAACCTCCCCCAGGAAACAATCCCTAGCCAAATCGACGATGTCTCCTTGCTCAGCGCCCTGGAAAATCGCCAAATGCTCACCGTTGCGCTGGGCCCCAAACCACCCAATACCGGAAAACTCGTCGCTCTAGAAGACCAACTATCCGCTTTGAAATCAGGGCTCTCTGTCTCCTCGATGAAACACGCCGATGCGACACCGGGACTCGACAAGAGCAACGCAATCGTCGTCGGAGCCAGGCAGCGGCGGGATCCGCAACGGGCGAGTTTTGGACAAGACTTGGCCGATGATCTGAATGCAGCAGATCGCATTGAAATATGGAAACAATACACCCTGGTGATCGAACCTTTCTTGCTGAAAAACATCGTCCCAAACAGCACGAGATCGACAAGCCGCTCGCCGATTGGCAACCTGCAACGTACCCAGGAGTGGTTCAAGAATCTTCAGGCCTCCTGCTCCGACTCCGCCTACCCAATCCTCATAGCCTTGCAGTCAACCGTCGAAGAGCGACTGCAATTCGACGCACAGCGGATGGCACACGCCTGGTTGCATCGTTGGATCGCTTTTCACGCAGGCATCAGCGTCATGCTCGGCGTCCTGCTGATCGTCCATATCATTCAATCCCTTCGCTACATGTAACCGATTGAGGCTCTAGGACCTACCAAGTTATGGCGATCACAGGTAAGCAGCGTTCACGTCGAATCGACCGGAACTACACCTCGTCTCAGGATCCATCGATCCTCTGGAAGAGGTGGTTCGGCTGGGCCGGTCTGATCCTTGGGGCCCTATACGGGCTTTGGTTGCTTACCCCCTCTGCGGCCAAACAACTCAGTACCGGAACCCTCTCAAAAGCCCACCATGCCTGGAACGAAACAGGATGCGAGCAATGCCACGCACCATGGAGTCCCATCAACACCGCGAGCTTCGCAAGATCCCCTGAGGTCATTGCCGATAACAACCGGCGCTGCAACGACTGCCACAAGATGGCAGACCATTACCCTGGTGCGACGAAACCCAATCTCCTCGCCCTCGAATCGTGTGTTCAATGCCACCACGAGCATTTAGGGATCAACCACAACCTGTTGGACATCGCCGATGAATCCTGCGTCCGCTGCCACGCAGATCTCGCTCAATTCGTCATCGATGCGAATCGACCTCTCTCCAAAGTGACCAGCTTCGACTCAACCAACGGAATCCCTGGACATCCAGACTTCCAAGGGTTAGCCCGTGACCCAGGAACCATCCAATTCAGCCACACCCAACACATGCGGCCAGGACAAGCCCTGAAACCTGGCGATCTATCCGCCAAAACCTGGGACTCGCTCCCCCTCGCATTCCAAGACCAATACCCAAAACCGAAAAAAGGCTCTGATCCGATTCAATTGACTTGTAGCGATTGCCACGAAAGAGATCATCCCATTGCAGGTTTCGAAACGCTCGAGCGTCCGAACGCAATCGCAGCAACCAATTCTCTCGGCCGGCAAACCAACGCGCACGTACTCTACAAGCCGGTCGAGTTTAGCAAGCACTGCGAAGCATGCCACCAATTGGATCTTCCTCATAAACTCGATTTCAAAGACCAGAAACACCTTCTGGATATCGTCGCTACAAGCCAACAGCAACGCCTTGCTCGATCCGAGCGTTTGCAAAGCACCTCCAATCCATCCGAATCGTCCGTCGATCAAGAAAACCGACTTCGAATTGAAGGGACGGCTTCGGGCGAAGATCTCATCGGGCTCATTAAGCAGAACAACCCGCTGGCAAAGACCGAGATCTTCAAAACCTACGCTTGCTCCAAGTGCCATCAACCGGCTACCGATCTAGCCTTCAATAACCACCTTGAGTCCATCGTCGCCCCAAGCTCCCTGCCCGCGCAATGGCTCAAAAAAGCGAGCTTTTCTCACGGTCCACATATCAATATTCAATGCGATGAATGCCACAAAATCCATCTCGATGCAAACGCGTTACCGTTAGGTAACCTTTCCAGCGATGTCCTTATCGATGGAATCCAAGGATGCCAAGTATGCCATATCGTCGATGAGGCGAAGCGAAAGGAAGCACAACTTGCAGGAGTCAAAAACATCGCTCGGGCCGATTGTATCGATTGCCACCGATACCACGATCACGGACCGCAAGGAACGGCAACCGGATCAGGACAAACCGGTTTAGGACAAACCGGAACTCAGGGACCCACAGGGACCGCTTCCCCATGATCCAGACTTGGACCCGAGTTATCCTCAGCCTGATTTTCGCTTCGGTTGCCACCCTATCCGTTGCCACCCTATCTGTTGCGCGGGCCCAGTCCAATTCGATCCATCGAGCCAATCCCGATTTCGCCAATCCCGATTTCTTCGTCAAGCGCGATTGCAACTCATCGAACTGCCACGGAAACACCGTTGAGAACTCTTTTCTATGGAACCAATCTGGCGAAATTTGGTTCCAGCACGATCCCCATGCGAACGCTTATGCTCGGCTTCTGAATGCCGATTCTCAACGAATCGTCCAAGCCCTCTGGGACCATAACAAATCCTTCCCGAAAACGACCACAGACCCAGCGTTTCGTGAGTTTTTGGAAACGCGCTGTGTGGCTTGCCATGCGAGCGAATTGGCCCCAAAGACCCAACGTATCCAAGGTATCGATTGCCAAGCATGCCACGGTTCGGCGATCCATTGGGACGACTCCCACTTCTCAAGCTCTTGGAAAGCCTTAGGAGCCCGGCGCTTTTACGATCATCCCTCGGCCGAAGGACGCGTCAATACCGAATCGACTTGGCAACTCGCTCAAGTGTGCGGATCGTGCCATATCGGGCAACTCGGAAGAACCGATAAAGTGCAATTTAACGACCAGCCCCCCATCCCCATGGGCCAACAAGAAGTTTCTCACCAACTGATGGCCGCCGGCCACCCTCCGACCTATTTCGAGTTGAGCAATTTTTTGACCCGTTACCCTAAACACTGGTGGGACAGCAAAAATGTCGCCGCACCGACGGCCAAGCCAGACGTCGGCCCAAACATCACAACAAACCCCGTGGCCGAATCGCTCGATACTTGGCGGATTGGTAAATTGGTCAATGCGAAACAACGCCTCGAGCTCCTTAAGAATCGCCTGGGCAATCCCGAATGGCCCGAGTTGACCGAGCATCGCTGCACAAGCTGCCACCATCCGATCGACGAGAATCGAAAGACAATCGCTCCTGCAAGTCAACCCTTCGCGGAATGGGATGGATGGTACCTCGAACACATCGATCTGGCCCTTGCTCTGACCCAATTTCCCAATACCCATTCCACCAGTACCGATTCGACCCGTGCCGACGCTCCCTGCGGTCCCATGGGAGAATCCCCGATCCCTTTCTCACACCCGAGTGTGCAATCCTGGGTTTCGCACTACAAGCCCCTTAAGCAATTGCTTTTGAATCCTCTTGCTAACCATCCAACGGGACAAACGGACGAAATTCGGAAACGCATCGACGCGATGCTCGAGCTTCTTGAACCGATTCTCGAATGCCAATATCCGATCGTCATGCCCGGTCAGATTCCACCGATCCGAGACGCTTGGAAAAGTAGGATCTCGCCTTCATTGACCCACGGACCCTCCTGGGAGTCTGCCGTGCAATGGAAACTTGCAAACCAAGCCCTCGGCGAGGTCGAAATCCCCGGTCAAATCACCCTACCCTTCGAACCCCAAAAATGGGATTTTCCCACAACCATGTGGACACGGACTCAGCAGATGCCCTACCAAGCTTCCCGCTTTTTCGATCCAGAGGATTTTAAAAAGCAGCTTCTTGATACCATCGACTCCCTCAAACGATAAACCATGAAATCTCTCGTTGAACGACAAGTGGGAACCCGGATCGCCAAGATGCTCCAAGAAGTGCAGCATCGCCAAGGGTACATCAACGACAACGATATCGCGAGGATCGCCGGTCAAGTCGGTGAACCGTCGCGTGTGATCCAAGATGTGGTGAGCTTCTTCCCCCATTACAGCCGGCAAGCTCCCGCCAAGTGCCGCGTCGCCATCTGCCGGGACATGAGCTGCCGTCTCCGAGGCTCGGTCCAAATCGCTCAGCAACTCCAGGAGCTTGCTGGCCAAGTTGGCCACGAGAATCTGCATGTCCATGAAGCTTCCTGCCTTGGTCGGTGCGACCGTGCACCGGCGATGATCATCGAGGGCTCAAATTCGAATGCGACGGCACATGGCCAATCGCTCTTCGTCGGCCGCAAGGTCGATGAGTACCGACGAATCATCCAGAGCGTACTCGAAGGAGAGCATCCTCAAGGCGATTCAGATCAAGCCCTTGCGCAAGCGACGATGGACCGCTCGGAAATCGATTGCTACCGAAGCGGTACGATCCAACAGAAATACGCGGCGGTGAAGGGCTTTTTGCTAGACCCGAGCAACGACCGCGTAATCCAAGCCCTCAAAAATGCCGGTTTGCTTGGTATGGGGGGAGCCGGCGCTCCTGCTTTTTCTAAATGGGAAGAAGCTCGTACAGCACCTGGTGAGACCAAGTACGTTGTGTGCAACGCCGACGAAAGCGAACCGGGAACCTTTAAAGATCGCGAGATCCTCCTTGCCGCTCCCCATTTGGTGATCGAAGGCATGACGATGGCCGCTTTGGTAAGCGGAGCAAAGCAAGGATACATCTATATCAGGCACGAATATCAGGAGCAAATCGATCGGCTTCAGGAAGCGATCGAACAAGCCGAGCGGCTCGGAGCGCTGGGATCCAATATATTCCAAAGCGGCCGAACCTTTCGGCTCGAGGTGTTTATCAGTCCAGGCGGTTACGTGTGCGGTGAACAAACCGCGTTGATCGAGGCGCTCGAGGGAAAACGATCGGAACCTCGGAATCGTCCACCTGAATTGCAGACCAACGGCCTTTACGACCAACCGACCATTCTCAACAACGTCGAAACCTTTGCATGGGTGCCATCGATTCTTTTGAAAGTACCCTCCGAAGGTAACCTGCTCAAAGAGCAAGCAAAGGATCCATCGGCGACGAATCAAACGCCAGGCCTTTGGTACAAGTATGCAGGTCGCAACCGATCCAAAGGAAGAAGGTACTTCAGCATCAGCGGCGATTTGAATCGACCCGGAGCCTATGAGGTTCCTTGCGGTATCACTCTCGGGGAATTGATCGACGATTACGCCGGCGGAATGAAGAATGGAGTCCCCTTGCTGGCCGTAGCGCTCAGCGGCCCTTCCGGAGGCTTTCTACCTGCCATGCTGCCCGAGAAATCGATTCGTCTGCCGAAACTTACCGATAAAGAAGGGAATGAAACGGCCGATTTCAAGTATCCCGCGTTATCCAAAACTCCCACCGATATCCGATTGCTACCCCTTGATATCGATGCGTCACGCGAGATCGGATTCATGCTCGGAGCCGGGATCGTCGTTTACGGCGAGACCGCAGATCTACTCGATCAAGCGATCGCATGTAGCCAGTTTTATCAACGCGAGTCCTGTGGCAAGTGCGTACCTTGCCGTTTGGGCTCGAGAAAAATCGTCGATATGGCTCAGCAACTTGCCAACACCAAGAGCCCCGAGAGTATCGTTCCGCAGTTCATCGACCACGCGAACCTGCTCTCGCGCATCATGCGCACAACAAGCATCTGCGGGTTGGGACAAGTGGCCAGCGAACCGTTTCGTACCTACCTGCGGTACTTCCACACTAACGACCGATAACCTTCCCAACGAATGTCTTCAAATATGGCTTCAAATCAAGACCTCTTGGATGGCAATGAGTACATCAGCGCCCGTGAGGAAGCGCTCTTTGCTCGCGATGTCGATGGCCAACTGATCCGTAGAGCAGATGCGTCGTTGACCGATTTGGAATTGGATGTTCGCATCACCATCGACGGCCAGGCGATGGTGGTCAAGAAAGCGGTTCCACTGCGCAACTCCCAAGGAGTTGTGTTGGTCAACGATCGAGGTGAGGTCATTCCAAGGCCGACGACGATCTATGATGCGGTGACTCGAATGTATGTGCGAAGCGTCCAGGACATCAATCCCGTGCCTGTACTGTGCCATCGTGAGCACCTTCAACCCGTCGGGGTTTGCCGAGTTTGCATGGTCGAGATCCAAGAACAACGCAAAAGTGGACGGGTCAAAAAAGACTTGGTCTCTGCATGCACTTACCATGTCAAAGAAGGGATGGTCATCACGACGTTGGCAAGCACCGAGAGCCCAAAGACGGTCGAGGTCCTCAAGGATTCCGTCGGAGTGATCGTCGAACTGCTCGCATCGGAACACATGAGCCAACAAGATCGCGAGAGCTTGGTCGACTCGCCCAAGCGATACGAACCCAACGAGTTGAAAAAACTCGTCCATCGATTTGTGCCGGACCCGGTCCAATTGCGGTACCCTCCAAGCGAGCTTGCAGGCAAAAGGGGCCTGGATCCGTCCTCGGAAATCATCTCGGTCGACCATGACGCGTGTATTTTGTGCCAGCGTTGCACGCGGGCATGCAACGAAATCAAACACAACGATGTCATGGCCCGTGATGGAAAAGGCTATCCGACGAGGATCGCTTTCGATACCAACCTACCCATGCTCGAAAGCTCCTGCGTTTCCTGCGGCGAATGCGTCATTTCATGCCCTACCGATGCGCTGCAATTTCGACCGCTGGTCATCGAAAAGCAAATTGCAAAACTGTCCGACGATCTGCATCTGGACACCAGCCAAAGCGGCAATCCATCCACGGAAGTTCTTTCCCCCGAACAAATGCTCGACATCCCTATCTTCACCGGGATTCCTTATAAGTTTCTACAGTTCAACGGCGGGGCTTGCGTACGCCGCATCCTGCAACCCGGCGACGTACTATGCAAAGAAGGCGAATACGGTTCGACCGCCTTCTTGATCCAACGCGGAAAATTCGAAATTCAAATCTCTCGATCTCGCAGCAAAGCAGTCAAAAAGCCCGCCGAACGAAAAGGCTTTTTCAATCGCATGCTATCAAGCGGATCCAAGGGGGTCGCCACCCTGGCTACCGGATCGGACACCTCGAATTCCAAGGGTGAGACAAGACTTTTCCGAGGCCCCGAGGACGTCATCCTCGGAGAAATGGCTTGTTTGAATCGAAGCCCACGAAGCGCAACGGTCGTGGCCGTTGAGGAATCCGAAGTCATCGAGATCGGAAGCAACGTCCTGTACATGCTCCAACGCAACAGCGCTAGCCTCAAACTGCTCAACGAAGCTTACCGCCGACATGCTCTGAACTCGAACCTTAGCCGTACCCCACTGTGTCGCTCGCTAACGACCGAGGAATTGGATCGACTGGCACAAGCTGTTGAGCTGATCAGTGTCGAACCAGGTCAACCGATCTTCAAAGAAGGGGAACTCGGTGATGAGGTCTACATGATACGACTCGGTTACGTGAAATTTTCCCGTATGCAAGGGATGCGGGATCAGGTCATTACCTACATGGGGCCGCCAAACATCGAAGGAGAAGTCGGGGTGTTTGGGGAAGTGGCCGTTTTATCGAAACTCTACGAGAGCGAATTGGCTGATGAACTGCAAGCCTTGAATTTTGCCCCAGGGATTCGAACCTCAGGCTGCACAGCGTTGGACCACGTCGAGTTGGTTCGGATCCCCGGATCGATTATCCGGGAACTGACCGAAGCAAATTCCGAATTTCGAAAAACGCTACTGGATCGTGCCGAGACGCTCTTGCGCCGCGATGCGACTCGGGATGTCTCCGAGAATACGCTCAAAGCGAATTTCGTCGCGCAAGGGCTCTACAACGCTCAGAGCCTTCTGGTCCTGGACCTTGAATCATGCACCCGTTGCGATGAATGCTCGAAAGCTTGCGCCGATGCTCATGAAGGGCAAACCCGACTGGTACGCGAAGGACTTCGCTTCGAGAACTTCCTGGTCGCCACAAGCTGTCGCTCTTGTACCGATCCGTACTGCTTAGTCGGTTGCCCGGTCAATGCAATCTTCCGAGAGGGAGACAAGGAGATCGTCATCGAAGACCACTGCATCGGCTGTGGACAATGCGCGACGAATTGCCCCTATGGCAACATCACCATGTATGGGCATCAAGACGGATATCGCCAAGAGGGAAACCAAAAGATACCCGTTGTCCGCCAACGGGCGACGACATGCGACCAATGCAAAAGTATCGGTGGTACTCCACGCTGTGTTTATGCTTGCCCTCATGAAGCTGCTTACCGAATGTCAGGCGAGCAACTCACGACGATGGTCTCGGAACGAAACAACTAGAGATCTTCACTCGGTTAATTCCAAGAGCAAAATCTCAGCATGTAGCCCAGGCCCAAAACCGAACACCAACCAATACCCATCCCTAGGGCCGTAAAGCTCCCGAGTGTTCGAATACAGGATCTCCTCGATGATAAAGAGGATCGTAGGCGAGGACATATTTCCGTAGTTGGCTAATGTTCGACGGGATGCGGAGAGCTTCGTTTCGTCCAGCCCCATCGCCTTATCGACCGAATCGAGAATTCTGGGGCCCCCAGGATGAACAACCCATTGTCGAATGTCGTCTATGGAAATTCCCAGTCCTGCAAGCCAAGCTTCGATAGGCTCTTTTAGCCTCGCCTCGATGCGCGAGGGTACAAGCGACGAGAGGGTCATTTGAAATCCATGATCTCCGATCTTCCAGGTCATCAAATCGGCCGAGTCGGAGATCTTCATTGATAAAGACGAGACGATGCGCAAATGAACTTGCCCTGGTTGGCGGATGGATGCCGAGGCGTTGGTGACCACGGCCGCTGCCGCTCCATCGGAGAAGAGCGAATTGGCGACAATTTGCTCAGGGTCTTCCGTGTATTGCTGATGGATGCTGCACAGTTCAACCGCTCCTACCAGAACAACCGCTCGGCTGTCGGATTCCGCTATCGCTTGAGCCACTCGCAGACCGTTTACCATCGCATGGCACCCCATAAACCCGATGTGCGATCGCTGAGTCGTCAAGCTCAAACCTAGCGACTCAAACAGAGCATGATCGAGCCCGGGGGCACAGAATCCTGTGCACGAAACGGTAATCAAATGCGTGATCGCCGATGCTTCAATTCCTGCTCGTTGAATCGCAGCTTGGCAGGTTTTTGCGAGCAAAGGTCCAGCGTGCGTCGCGTAAACTTCCATGCGTTCGGCCGTCGTGGGGCCAAAGGGTGCTTCCGCTGTCGGGGGCTTGTAAAAGGACTGCCGCGCGTCGGGATCGTCTCCCTCAGCGCTCAACAGGACGCTCGCTCGACGCAAAACACCAGACTTGAGGTACAGTTTTGGAAGGACCTTATTCCAGCGTTGGGTCAGGCCTAACCTTTGGATCACTCCTGCGGCGACCTCTTGGTCAATCACCCCCTCGGGAATTCTCGTGCCGGTCCCAAGAATCACCGCTCCGGATTGCCTGTTGATCATCACTGTACCGCCTTTTTCAAAATGCGAGTTCGGAACCCTGGGATCCAATGACAAGCTTGGACTACCCATTGCGAGCGGGTCGGATGCCTCGCTTGCTTGGCGACCCAACGGCATACACGGTGCCGGAATCGCCTCTGCTTTTGGACATACACTTCCCAGTCCCTAACTGCTTGCGCTTTGGTTCGGGGATCTTGCACGATCCGAACAAGATTCGGAGCGAGCGTTTCAGCGTTGTCCAACGCCCATGACATCCCCTCGCCTGTAAAGGGCTCGATGTAGCCCAATGCATCTCCGACGAGAAAGATTCCCGGCTTGGCGACGACCTTGGAAGTCCGTGTCAGAAGACTAGTCGCCATCCAATGGCAATCGGCAAAGGCTTGGTGTGTCTTGATTCCGCAGTCCCCGAGGATCTCGCAGACCGCTTGGCCTATTCCCCCGGCACTCGATACTCTCTTGGGATCCAAAGCAGCGGCCAAGTCGATGAGTTCCCCATCGGTCAAGCAAATTCCGACGTAGCCATGATGGGACGAGAGCATGTGCAGACGGCCGCGATCGCTCTGGAGCATTCGATGCAATTCCGGCGCCGATTCGGCAAGACTCTCAAGCGACACCAGCGATTGGACTCCGATGCGGGAATCAGGCGCGATGACCGCGGGCCAATCCCGCTGAAGTCGTAACGCCGAACGGTTCAAACCCGCAGCAATCACCAAACAACGCGCCTGCGCCGCTTTGGGCTTGAATTGGCCCGGGGGATCCCACGGGTGCAAGCCCTCGCTGGATCGAAGCTCAACTTCTAGCCGATCTAGGACATGGCCATGATCGGCGGGCAACACCGCAGTCGTGTTTTGCAAAAAATCGGCTCCCGATTCGATCGCGCGCCGGACCAAAACCGCATCGAGTGTCGAGCGTCGAACGCTCAAGAGTGATGGGATCGGCCAAATGTGCCCTACGCCTTTGACTTGGACGTGCAGTTCGCTAAGCCTAACCGATCCGGCGGCTCGTAGATCATGCTCCACTCCTAGTCTTCCCAAGGCATCCTGGGCTCGCACATTCAAGCAACCACCACAAACTTTTTCGCGAGGGAAGGACTTCGACTCGACCAAGAGTACCTTCAAACCCGATTTCGCTGCGAGGATGGCGGTTGCACAACCAGCAACTCCAGCCCCGACGACGATCACATCCCAAATACGCTCGATAGCCGATTCGTAGCCGAGAGTGGAACTCAAGGAATCGAGAGGTTCTCTCAGGGAACTCATGATCTCACAGGTGGCCTGCTCCACACCAACGCATAGCGTTCAGGCCAATGCTTCGTTATGCGATAGTTCTCTAGACCGGCGAGATCCGCAATCGAAGCGATTTCCGTGCAAGTAAATGCGGCCCGAACCGATTGCGGACCATCGAAGTGAACGACCCGAGAGCGTGAAAGCAGCCAGCAACCGGTTTTCGCAAGAAACCACCCTAGTTGCGTGCGGTTCAGATCGTCGGCCACTACAGCCACGCGTGCCAATTGGGCGCTGCGGCTCAACAAACTCACCACCGCCGATTCCTCGAAATGGTGCATGAACAACGAATTGATGACAATGTCCGCTTGAGGTGTTGGATCGATTTGACCGAGGGCATCGACAACCTCGAATCGAACTTGATCCTCCGAGAGCCCAGAGGATAACGCCAGTTCCTTGGCGCTCTGAATCGCAAAGGGGCTAATGTCCCACCCGACGCAACGGACGGATATGTGTTTCGACAAATGTCGATAAAGAGCGATAAGGTTTTCCCCGTTAGCACAACCAATATCCAGCAGCACCCAAGGCGATTTGTCCGTGACCGGCACCTTTGGTACTGGAGGTACCTGTCTGGCCAAATCGAGGATCGTCGAAGAAAGATAAGAAACGGTTCCCGAGAATCGATTGATCCTACGAAGTCCACGCAGCGCAAGTTGGTGATCTGCTGGCGGCAGATTCGGATCGTCCATCAGCTCGGGGACAAGATGCCTGGATTTCAGGTCAGGAAAAAACAACATGCTTGCAAGGATCCCTCGCAGGATACGGTCCGGACTCAAACTTCAAGATAACAGGTTCGATGGCATTGGATAAGTGCCACCTCGGGGGATAAACCCCGAAGTGCCCGTATACGACAGGGCTATTCTGGGCTTTTACAAGCAATCACTGGTTTCCTGCTCTTTCGTACTCAGCATCGCGGTACTCGTACTTTTACTCGTTCTCGATTGCTTGCATCGACTAACGTCGAACACCATTTTCGAAGCACCTGAGAGCGTTGGCATCCAGGACATTGTCCGGCGGGGTCTCGGTGGCGCCTTTCGAGTACGAGTACCATTTCATTGAGTACGAGTACGACGAAGAGTAACCATTCTTCGCCACAACATTCCCTAAAGATCCCAAAAGCGAGTGGTACCTCGCAACCAGAAACCTATCCAGCTTGTTAAAAACACTCTTGCGTGTTTTAAAACGTTTTTAGAGACAAGACCCTGTAGTGGGATTTTGCGAGGTGACGCACCCCGTCTATACTGGACTCTAAACCCTGAGGGACAAGGGCTGATCTAAGAACTTCTCCGGAAAGGGGGGTACAGGGATGTTGCTTAACGTTTTCAAGCGAATGTTCCGAATCGATCGGGGACGAGTTCTTGGAATCCTCTCGAACTTCACCGTGGGATTCTTGATACTTTTAGCACCTGGACTCACGCATCGATGCCATGGGCAAGAAACGGGAGACCAGGCTCGAAAACCAGCGGAGTATCGACCAGGCGACTTGAATCTGGAGTTCAGTCGTGTTTACATCTTTGTCGACAAAACCAACAACCTTGGGCACTCCCATGGGGTCGAGGGTAAGCTCAAGAGCGGTCGTTTAAAGACCGACGTTCAAGAACCCGTTTCTTTGGTTTTTGATATGAAGTCGTTTGTCGCCGACACGCCTACGGCTCGCAAGGTGTTTGCCATCGATGCAGAGATCGATGCGGCGACGGTGCGAAAAGTCAACCAGAACATGTTGGGCAAGGAAATTCTGGATGTCCAGGGATTCCCTGAGGCGGTCTTCCAAAAGGCATCGATGAAGAAAACGGGCAAGCAATCGGCGCGCGGGCTCCCCGAGTACCAGCTCGAAGGTGAATTCACGCTGCATGGTGTCACACGACCCGTGACGATCCTCTGCGACATGGAGGACAAGGATGGCTGGCATCATGTTCGAGGCAAGTTCACGATTAAACAGACCGATTTTGGTATCAAGCCTTATACCAAAGCCTTTGGTGCCGTCGGGATCAAACATGAATTGGTGATTCAAGGCGATTTATGGGTGGTACCCTAGCGATGATTGAATTTCCTAATGTAGCCAAGGGAGTGATTCGCAATCACTACGACATTATCACTCCCTTCTACCGGTTGTTTTGGGGACCACATATCCACCACGGATACTGGGAGGGTGGCGAGAACTCTGCGCGAGCCCAGGTTCAACTGACCGAAAAGCTTGCGAAGATCGCTAGGATAGCCCCATCGAGCACCGTCTACGACATCGGTTGCGGGATGGGAGGCTCAAGCGTTTGGCTTGCTCGCAATCTTCAGTGCCAAGTCACCGGGGTGACCCTCAGTCCTGTCCAGCGAATGTACGCTGCAAGCGCCGCGACGCTTCGAGGGGTCAGACCGCGTCCGAAATTTCTTTGTGCCGATGCCGAGAAGATCGAGTTCGAGCCAGATTCGGCAGACGTCGTATGGAGCATCGAATGCACCGAGCATCTGTTCGACAAACCAGCTTTTTTTCGCAAAGCGGCGACTTGGATCAAACCCGGCGGACGGTTCGCGTTATGCGCTTGGTTGGCCGGCGAACCACCTCTGAGTCAAGAACAGATCGCGTTGACACAAAAAGTCTGCCGTGGCATGTTTTGCCCGTCGCTCGGAACTCAGGCCGACTACTGCCAATGGTTCGAGGATGCTGGACTAACAGTCACTTACCAATCCCTCTGGACCAAGCAGGTTGAGAAGACTTGGGAGATTTGCTTGGAGCGAGTCAACCGAACGGGGATTAGACACTTGGCGAAAGTCTTCGGCGCCAACCATGTTCTGTTCTTGGATCACTTCCAGGCGATCCTCGATGCGTATCGGACAGGCGCGATGGAGTATGGATGCTTCCTAGCAGAGCGAGGCGGTCGGTGAGTCAGGCAAGCGTAAAGACCCAAGCGTTCACTTCCCCAATGCTGCAACGACGGCTCGGCAGGCTTGCCGGGATCGCATTTGGGATAGGAACCCAGCTCCTGTTTTTGTGGACGGTTGTCTATTTGTTTCTGTTTCTGCGGTACGGCGGGGGGGGGGGGGACCCCGGGGCATGGGACCCCGGTCCATCCCCTTGCGGTTTGTTTTGCGTGCGCCACTGT